>TARA_R110002033_G_scaffold1089_6_pt1 | contig 41297 bp, 29 predicted proteins | sample TARA_R110002033 | Tara Oceans TARA_R110002033 (sample SAMEA4397051) | marine metagenome | biome: Polar Biome; feature: [SRF] surface water layer (ENVO:00010504); material: water (ENVO:00002006), including particulate matter (ENVO:01000060) such as... | depth 5 m
TTACTATATATTCAATACAGATTCCTTTAAAAAATCAAACCTTACTAATCCATCATCATCAATATTAGTAAGCTGAATATTGTGCAAGGTGTTTACAAGATCTGGATTCCAAGGCGTTTTAACTTTGACATAATTTTCAGTAAACCCATGGATGTAGCCTTCTTTATTTTCGCTTTCAAACAAAACGGTTCTGCTAGTTCCAAGTTGGCTTTCATAAAAGGCACGACGTTTTTTAACTGATAAGCCTCGTAACATTTTACTGCGTTTACTTCTCACCTTTATAGGCACCACACCATCCATTTCCACTGCTTCTGTGTTGTCTCTTTCAGAATACGTAAAAACGTGCAGATAAGAAATATCTAACTCATTTAAAAAATGATACGTTTCTAAAAAATGCTCATCTGTTTCTCCTGGAAAACCTACAATCACGTCAACTCCTATGCAAGCATGGGGCATCACTTCTTTTATTCTTGAAACACGATCTACATATAACTCACGATTATATCGACGTTTCATTGTTTTGAGAATCTCATTACTACCACTTTGCAACGGTATATGAAAATGAGGTACAAATGCTCTGGACTTTGAAACTAAATCGATTGTTTCATTTTTTAGAAGATTAGGTTCTATGGAAGAAATTCTTAAGCGCTCAATCCCTTCAACGGTATCAAGTTCGGTAACCAAATCTAAAAACGTATGTTCATGTCTTTTATTACCAAATTCACCTTTACCATAATCACCAATATTAACGCCTGTTAAAACAATTTCTTTAATGTTTTGTTCAGCTATTTCTTTGGCATTTTTTAAAACATTGTCTAGCGCATCACTTCTTGAAATTCCTCTTGCTAATGGAATAGTACAATACGTGCACTTATAATCACAACCGTCTTGAACCTTTAAAAAGGCACGTGTTCTGTCTCCTATAGAATAAGAACCCACATAAAAATCTGCTTCTTCTATTTCGCAGGAATGAACTTTACCAAAATCATTTTTTGAAAGGTCGTTTAGGTAATCTGTAATCTTAAATTTTTCAGTAGCTCCCAGTACCAAATCAACTCCATTAACATCGGCTAATTGTTCTGGTTTTAATTGGGCATAACATCCTATGGCTGCTACAAAAGCTTCTGGGTTTGCCTTTTGTGCTTGCTTTACAATAGTTTTAAAACGTTTATCGGCATTTTCGGTGACCGAACAGGTATTAATTACATAAATATCTGCTTTTTCAGAAAAGTCGACACGATCAAACCCTTCCTCCGTAAAACCTCTAGCAATAGTGGAGGTTTCAGAAAAATTAAGTTTACAACCTAACGTATAAAATGCGACTTTTTTTCTAGTGTTCATTCTTGTGTTTTTACCAAGGCGGCAAATTTACAACTTAAAAACGAGATGATAAAACCGATACCTTTTACATTAAATTCTGAACTTGATTTAAATTATGTAAACTAGAAATAATAGATGTTTTTAACTCTCAATATCTTTTCCGATGTCTTGAATTTCATCTTTTACCAAAACAACCGATTTTTTCCATTTCTTTTCAAGCAATGTATAAAACCCCCAATCTGCCAACAATCCCGCAGGTAAAGCTAAAAGACTAATTCCCCATGTATTAACTAAATTGAAGCCCCAGTCAAAAACAACACTTAACACTCCTATAATAAAAACGACTATAAAACCCGCAACATAATAAAGAACAACACTCAAAATAGCATAGAGCCATTTGTTTTGGTTATAATTATCAGAAAGGTCATAAAACTTTTTTCCAATAAAATAAATTAATAAAATACCGAGCATAATTTTTAGTTTTTTATAAAATAATAAATATCGTCTTCGCCTTTACCCTCAGATCGTTTTGATGAAAAGTATCCTGATGTGTTTTCCTCATTAATAATAAAACTTATGTCATCTTTATTACTATTGATAGGTTCAGGCATTTTAATGGCTTTTTCAAAGACGCCTTTTGAATTTGTAATACATTTATAAATATCATAACCCCCAGATCCATTTGGTCTGTTTGAAGAAAAATACAAGGTATTATCATGGCTTATAAAAGGAAATATTTCGCCACTATATGAATTCACTTTAGAACCTAAATTTTTAGGTTTGCTAAAGGTATTATTTCCTAAAATATCAACTTTAAATATATCCGAAGGTCCTTTTGTTGTTTCTTTACCTCCTCTTATATTGGCCGTAAAATACATAGTTTTTCCATCTGGACTAATCATTGGATGTGCATAGGAATAACGTGGCTCACAAAAAGGTAATACTTGAAAATTGGTCCAACCTACCCCATCTTTATACTCAGCAACTTCAATATGGAAATTTGTTTCCTTGAAATCACCTTTAGGCTTATTCTTTCTATTGATATAATTGGTAGTTACATACAACTGTTTTTTATCTGCAGAATAAATAGCACTTGTAATATGAAAAATATCTTCTTTTTTATCTATCTGTAACTCTTGAACGTTAATAATGTTACCACTAGAATCCTTTATTCCTGTATATGGTATTAAAATTCCAGTATCCAAAAAAGTTTTCGTTTTTCCATTTTTATTTAACAAATAAGAAGTAAATAAAACGTCGTTCTTTTGATTGACCGATAGACCAAAATGTGGTTTATCATTATTGATATCTATATTCTGAATAGTATATTGTTCCGTTTGAGACACCATAAACAGACTCAAAAAACAACACAAAACACATACTATTTCTTTCATCTATATAATACTTATTTTTTATTCTCTTCTATACTTGCTAGTTTCTTCAAATACATGTTGAAGTATGGCTGCATCCTCTTCTGAAAAATCCATCTCGCGTCTAGACATTACTACTTTAGCTACTTCAAATGCTTTTTTAGGTAAATACGTTGTGTATCCTCCATGCCCGCCCCAAGTAAAACTTGGTATGAAATTCCTAGGAAAACCACTACCAAAAATATTAGCATTTACACCGACAACAGTTCCAGTGTTAAGCATGGTATTTATCGCACATTTGCTATGGTCTCCCATAATGAGTCCACAAAATTGTAGGCCTGTTTTTTTAAAACTTTCGGTCCCATAATCCCATAAACGAACCTCGGAGTAATCGTTTTTAAGGTTTGAATTATTTGAATCTGCTCCAATATTACACCATTCACCTAAAACAGCATTTCCTAAAAATCCGTCATGTCCCTTATTAGAATACGCAAACAACACTGCATTATTAATTTCACCTCCAACTTTACTGTAAGGACCAACAGTTGTAGGTCCGTAAATTTTAGCTCCCATTTTTATAATGCCTCCTTCACACAGCGCTAACGGACCACGAATAAGAGTTCCTTCCATAATCAACGCATCTTTACCAATATAAATAGGTCCTTTTGATGCATTGAGCGTTGCAAACTCTAACGTTGCTCCTTCTTCAATAAAAATATTTTCTGGAGCAATGACATTATTGCTTGATGGAATTGGTTTAGAACTTCTATCCTTAGTGATTAAATTAAAATCATCTTGAATTGCATCACCGTTTTTTGAAAAAATATCCCAAGTATGCTCAATTCGTAAAATATCCTCATTAAATTCTAAAGCTTCATAGGTTTTAAAATCTATATCATCTTGCGTATCAGTGGTGAAAAAAGCAATAATATCTTCATCTTTAAAAATAGCTTGGTTTTTTTCGAGATTTTTAATCATTTCAACCAATTCTAAATTAGGAAGATACGATGCATTAATCATGATATTTTCTTCCATTTCAACCATAGGATATTTATCAGATAAATAATCCTCCGTTACCGTTGTGGTAGTAGAATCTAAAAAAGTTTCCCATTTCTCTCTTATGGTTAAAATACCAACTCTAATATCTGCAACAGGTCTAGTAAAGGTAAGTGGTAACAAGTTGTTACGAAAAGGACCATCAAATAGAATATAGTTCATGAGGCTTATAAGTTAAACGTTAAAGTTAAAAAGTTTTATTCTATTGACTTCAAACCATTCGTTATTCTGTATCAAAAGTAGGTTAATTGTACAAAATAAAAAAGCCTTTCAAATGTTGAAAGGCTTTTAAAACTATGATTATTACTAAATTTATTTTTTAAACTTAGCATATTTATTTTTAAACTTATCGATACGACCAGCAGTATCTACTAGTTTAGATTTACCAGTGTAATATGGATGAGATGTTCTTGAAATCTCCATTTTAATTAGTGGATATTCAACACCATCAACTTCAATCGTTTCATTTGTGTTGGCAGTAGATTTAGTTAAAAACACATCATCGTTAGACATATCTTTAAATGCTACTACTCTATAATTTTCTGGATGTATACCTTTTCTCATCGCTAAATACTTTTATTCGTTTCAATTTTGGAAGTGCAAATTTAAGTTTTTTTTATAAATGAACAACACTTTTTTGTAATTTTTATTTTACCTCTTTATGTAACGTTTTGTTATCTTTGTTTACTAACTAATTAACTAATATTTTAAACCAATAACATCATGGAATCAGAAAAAATTTCAGCTGGTAAATTTTCCAGAAATTATGGACTTATTTTAGGACTTATTTTAATTGTTTTAACAGTTTTAATGTATGTAACAGGCATGCAGTTAGAAGGTACTCAATGGCCTATGTATATCTATTACGCCATATTCCCCTTAACTATTTTTTATGCCATCAATCAATATAAAAAAACGCAAGGCAATTTGTTATCGCTAAGTGATGCCATAAAAATAGGATTAGCCACGGCTGTTATTAGTGCATTAGTATTTACTGTTTACAATTTACTATTTAATTATGTAATCGATCCAGAATTTACACAACAAGTTATGAAAGCTGAAATGGATAGACAATTGGAAAGTGGCGCTTTAACAGAAGAAATGATTGAGAAATCTGCTTCTGTTCGAGAAGTATTAACGAATCCATTTGTTGGATCAGCTATATTTATTGCCTTTAGTGCTATTTTTGGTTTAATCTACTCACTAATTGGTGGATTAATAATGAAACGCGAACAACAATAAAAGCTTATTTTTTTTCAGTATTTTTGAAACTTCAATTATTGAGAAAAACTAAATGAACATATCTGTAGTCATACCACTACTTAACGAACAAGAATCATTAACAGAATTACATGATTGGATTGCAAAAGTTATGCAATCCAATCATTTTTCTTATGAGATTATTTTTATTGATGATGGCAGTACGGATAAATCATGGGAGGTCATCACAACTTTATCTTCCAAAGACAACCAAATAAAAGGGATTCGCTTTCTTAAAAATTTCGGAAAATCACAAGCTCTTCATGCTGGCTTTGAAAAAGCGCAAGGAGATGTTGTTATTACTATGGATGCGGATTTACAAGACAATCCAGAGGAAATTCCAGAACTTTACAATATGATTATAAATGACGGACTTGATTTGGTTTCTGGCTGGAAAAAGAAACGGTATGATTCTATATTGTCAAAAAACTTACCTTCTAAATTATTTAACTGGGCTGCTAGAAAAACATCTGGTGTTAAACTACACGACTTTAATTGTGGGCTTAAAGCCTATCGATTAGAGGTTGTTAAAAACATAGATGTTAATGGTGAAATGCATCGTTATATTCCTGTGTTGTCAAAAAATGCAGGTTTTAATAAAATAAGTGAAAAAGTGGTTAAACACCAAGCCAGAAAATATGGCGAGACCAAATTTGGCATGGACCGTTTTATAAATGGATTTTTAGACCTCATAACTATTTGGTTTTTATCACGCTTTGGCAAACGCCCAATGCATTTATTTGGCACTTGGGGAGTTATTATGTTTGCTATAGGTTTTGGATTTGCTTTATATTTAGGTATTGATAAACTTTTTTTACATCCAAACGGACGCTTAATAACACAACGTCCTCAATTTTATATTGCTTTATCTACCATGATTATAGGCACACAGTTTTTCGTTGCTGGATTTTTAGGAGAAATTATTTTACGATCTAAATCAGACAGAAAACGATACTCAGTAAAAGCAGAATTAAATTTTAATTAATCTTTCAAAATGGTTACATTTAATTTCAATTAAGCAAGTAGCTTATTAAAATTATTTCCTCCATTTGTTTATTTTTATAGACAATTTATATAAAATATATTATGACACATATTGAACCAGAACTTTTAGAACGTGTTAATGCTTGGTTAACTCCAGCTTTTGACAAAGAAACTCAAGACCAAATAAAAGAAACCATTGCTTTAAATCCTGAAGGTTTAAAGGAAAGTTTTTATAAAGATTTAGAATTTGGAACTGGAGGAATGCGCGGTGTTATGGGAATTGGTACCAATAGAATAAATAAATATACCTTAGGTAGAAGTACTCAAGGCCTAAGTGAGTACATGCTTGACTATTTTCCTGATGAAACACCAAAGGTGGCTATCGCATACGACTGTAGACATAACAGTAAAACATTAGCCAAAGTTGTTGCCGATGTGTTTTCAGCAAATGGAATTGAAGTCTTTTTGTTTGAGGACTTGCGCCCTACACCAGAGCTTTCATTTGCCTTAAAACATTTAAACTGCCATTGTGGTATTGTATTAACAGCATCACACAACCCGCCAGAATATAATGGATATAAAGTTTATTGGCAAGATGGTGGTCAGTTGGTTCCGCCTCAAGACACAGAAATTGTAAATAAAATAAATGAAACGCCTTATTCAAATATAAAATTTGACGCAAACGATTCCTTAATTCATTATATCGGAAAAGATGTTGATGATGTTTTTATTAATGCCTCCGTTGAAAAAGGAAGCTTTAACACTAATCAATCAGCAAAAGATAACTTAACTATTGTATTCACTTCCTTACACGGAACTTCAATTACTTTAGTTCCTGAAACACTGAAAAGAGCTGGTTACAAAAACGTTCATATTGTTAAAGAACAAGAAGTACCTAATGGCGATTTTCCAACGGTTACTTCTCCAAACCCAGAGGAACCTGCAGCTTTAAAAATGGCTTTAGAATTAGCAGACAAAGTAAAAGCTGATATTGTTATTGGTACCGATCCTGATTGTGATAGATTGGGGGTTGCTGTTCGTAATTCTGAAAATAAATTACAATTGCTTAACGGTAATCAAACCATGCTTATGATGACTGACTTTTTACTTAAGCAATGGCAACATGAAGGTAAAATAACTGGAAAGGAATTTATTGCTTCTACTATTGTCTCTACACCAATGATGTCTGTACTTGGTGATGCTTATAATGTTGAAAGTAAAATTGTTTTAACAGGTTTTAAATGGATTGCCAAACTAATACACGATTTTAAAAATCTAGATTTTATTGGTGGTGGCGAAGAAAGTTTCGGCTTTATGGTAGGTGATTTTGTTAGAGATAAAGATGCCGTTACCTCCACCTTATTGGCTTGCGAAGTGGCTGCTCAAGCTAAAGCTAAAGGCAGTTCGTTTTTTGAGGAACTTATAAATCTTTATGTAACTCATGGATTTTATAAAGAACGCTTAATATCACTTACTAAAAAGGGTATTGAAGGTGCCGAAGAAATAAAACAAATGATGGTTGATGCTAGAGAAAACCCTCTAACTGTAGTTAATGGTTCTAAAGTTGTTAAAGTTGAAGACTACCAACTATCAATTACCAAAAACATGATTACGGGCAAAGAAGAAACTATTGACATTCCAAAATCAAACGTACTTATTTATTATACTGAAGATGGAAGTAAAGTAGCTTTAAGACCAAGCGGAACAGAGCCTAAGATAAAATTCTATATCAGTGTCAACACTAAATTAGACAATGTGTCAGCGTTCAAAACAACGGAACAAAAATTGGAACAAAAAATTGATGCCATTGTTAAAGACATGAAATTGGCATAAAATAAATTCTAATTTAAATATGCTCTAAACGAATTACCTATAGTCGTTTTCGTTTAGAGCATATTAATTTAAATAGATGTAATGAATCAATTTTTAAACATTTTAAAATACGCTAAGCCCTATAAAAGTTATGCTATTGGGCATATCATATCCAATATACTATATGCTTTATTTGGTGCATTATCATTTATAGCGTTAATACCAATGTTAGATGTTCTTTTTAAAGAAGATGCTCTTAAAGTAGTTAAAGAACCCGTTTATCAAGGTATAGGAAAACTTAACGAGTTTTATAAAGATTTTATGGCATATCATATTAATATGTATGCCCAAGATGATAAAGCTAAAGCGCTTCTTTTTATCATTGCCTTTATAATTATACTGTTCCTATTAAAAAACTTATTTAGCTATTTAGCCTATTATTTCATGGTGTTTTTAAGGAATGGTGTTGTTCGGGATTTAAGAAATGCTGTTTATAAAAAAACTGTAGAATTACCACTTTCTTATTTTTCAGAACAAAAAAAAGGAGATATTATGTCCCGGGTAACCAACGATGTTGCTACCCTTCAGTATTCAATGCTTCCTGTTTTAGAACTCATTTTTAGAGAACCTTTAAGTATTATTTTTACCGTTATTATGATGCTTATTATAAGCGTTAAGTTAACTGTATTTGTGTTTATTTTTATTCCATTATCGGGTGTAATTATTTCAAGAATTGGTAAAAGTTTAAAACGAAAATCAGACCGTGTACAAAAAGAGCAAGGTTCTATTTTGTCCATTCTCGAAGAAACATTAACAGGTTTACGCATTATTAAAGGGTTTAATGCTGAAGAAAAATTCAATGATAAATTTGAAGAATCTTCAACACGCTTTTACCATTTTTCAAATAAACTTCTAAACCGTCAAAATTTAGCATCACCAACCAGTGAACTTTTGGGTATTATAGTAATTTCAATACTTCTATGGTATGGAGGGCAATTAGTTCTAGTAGAAAAAACATTAGACGGCCCCTCTTTTATGGCGTACATAGGATTGGCTTACAATATATTAGTTCCTGCGAAAGCAATTTCTAGAGGATTATACAACATCAAACAAGGAAATGCAGCAGCGGAGAGAATACAAGAAATTATAGATACACCAAACCCTTTAAAAGATAAAGACAATGCCATTGTTAAAACTGTATTTGATTCTAACATAGAATTTAAAAACATTTCATTTAAATATGAAAAAGAGTTTGTTTTAAAAGATTTTTCTTTAACCATTCCTAAAGGAAAAACCGTTGCCCTTGTTGGACAATCAGGAAGTGGAAAATCTACCATTGCAAATCTAATAACTCGATTTTATGACATTAATAAGGGTCAGATTTTAATTGATGGAACCGACATAAGAGACTTCACTACAAAATCTTTACGAAGTCAGTTAGGTATTGTTACGCAAGATGCAATTTTGTTTAATGACAGCATCAAAAACAACCTTAAATTGGGTGATGAACACGCTACTGATGAAGATGTTATAGATGCTTTAAAAGTGGCAAATGCATGGGAGTTTGTTAAAGACTTACCAGAAGGTATAGAAACCAATATAGGGGATTCTGGAAACAAACTTTCCGGCGGTCAAAAACAGCGATTAAGTATTGCGAGAGCCGTTCTTAAAGGCCCTCCTATTATGATATTAGACGAAGCTACTTCTGCCCTTGATACAGAAAGCGAGCGTCTTGTTCAAGTTGCTTTAGAAAATATGATGAAGAATAGAACCTCCATTGTTATCGCTCACAGACTTTCTACTATTCAAAATGCCGATGAAATTATTGTACTTCAAAAAGGATCAATAGCTGAAAAAGGAACTCACAATGAGCTTATTGCCAAAAATGGTATGTATAAAAAACTGGTGGACATGCAGAATTTAGGATAACTTTCCATTCACTAGAACATATAAAAATAAAAAAGGATAGAGATTTGGGCTTCTATCCTTTTTTTTGTTCATCGTAAGATTTGGGGCAAACAAAGAACATAAGTAGGTTTTAATACTGTAAAAGTATATTAAAAAAATCTATCCCACAAGAAAAAATGTATTTAATCGTGTTTATTTTACCTTTTGTCGATTATTTTAAATCTATTTAATTGTTTATCAAATAATTATGTTTTTGTGTTTTTCATCAAAATTAAAAATAATATCAATTGGGTATTAAACTTTTAGTATCTTAAATAGTCTAATAATTAAATGGCGCTTGTGACTCCTGAATATCAATTAGTAGAACAACTTAAATCTAGTAAAAATATTGATCTTGCCTTTAAAGAGTTAGTCTCTCTTTATAAGGAGCGATTATACTGGCATATACGCAATATTGTTAAGTCGCATGACGATGCAGATGACGTATTGCAAAATACCTTTATAAAGGTTTATAAAAACATTAATTCATTCAAAGGAGATAGCAAGTTATTTTCATGGATGTACAGAATAGCAACTAACGAAGCTATTTCATTTTTAAATAAAAAAGCAAAACATTTACAAGTTTCAAATGAAGATGTGCAACAAAGGGCTATAGAAAAATTAACAACTGATGTCTATTTTGAAGGAGATGCAATTCAATTAAAATTACAACAAGCCATTGCTAAATTACCTCAAAAGCAACAATTGGTGTTTAATATGAAATATTTTGAGAATTTAAAATTTAAGGATATGTCAGATATTTTAGAGACAAGTGAAGGTGCTCTAAAAGCATCCTATCATATTGCAGTAAAAAAAATTGAACAGTATTTAACTAACAATTAAACTTTTACACAAAAAACTAGTCCTATATATACAATGAAAACAAATAGTTTAAATAATATGAATAAAACAGGTTTTAAAGTGCCAAAAGATTACTTTGAGAACTTTGAAGACATGCTTTTAAGTGAATTAAAACTCAAAGAGACTTCAAAAAATACTGGTTTTAAAGTTCCTGAAGACTATTTTAAGTCATTAGACTCCCATATAACTGAAGCTGTTAAAAAAGACAACAAACCTAAAGTAATTAAATTATTCACATGGAAAAAAGCCGCTTATGCAACTGCTATTGCTGCTAGTTTAATACTAATGTTTAATGTGATTTATACACAAAAAGATACCATTACTTTAGATAATATTGAAACCGCCAGCATTGAAAACTATCTTTTAAATGAAGATTTTCAAACAACCGATATGGCATCACTGTTAACTAATGAAGATTTAGATGATTTTGATTCTATTGAATTAAATTTCCAAGAAGAATCATTAGAAGATTATGTTTTTGAAAATTCAGAAATTGAAGATATAATTTCAAACTAAATAAGTAACTCAATACTAGAACTATGAAAAAAATATTAACTATAATCTTTGTTTTAGGTTTTTATCTAGTTTCCTTTTCACAAGATAATAGAGATAAAATAAAAACCTTAAAAATTGCATTTATAACTGAAAAACTAAATTTAACAGAAAAGGAAGCACAAGCTTTTTGGCCCGTTTACAATAGTTTTGAAGAAGAATACATGAGGCTTAGGCGTCAATCATATGAAAAAAGAAAAAATATTGATTTTCAAAATATCACTGATAAAGATGCTGAAGCTTTGCTGAATGAAATTCGTGTTATTGAAAAGAAAAAGTATACTTTAAAAGAGAATTACATGAATGACTTACTAAAAGTAATTTCTCCCAAAAAAATAATTCTACTCAATAAAGTTGAAGATGATTTTAAACACAAAATATTTGAAGAGTTTAAAAATAGGCGAGGCATGAGGAATGCTAAAGATTAAAAAAAGAGGAGCCATATGGCTCCTCTTTTTTTTACTTGAATTGTATTTTTGAAACTCTTACTTTACCGGCTGCATAAGCAACGCTATCATTTAAAAACCTAATAGTATAAAATCCTTCATCACTTAAATGTTTCCAAGTAATGCCCGAATCATTAGAAAAGTCTATTCCTTTAAACCCTACTACAACTAACTCCTTCCCTTCTCTATTTGGTATGTACTGCACACAACTTCTATAACCAGGTTCTTGACTTTTTGCTACTATTTGCCATGTTTTGCCTCCATCTGTAGTTTTAATTTTATTAGCTACATTATCATCAGGGTTGGTATAATCGCCACCAATCGCAAAACCATTCAAGTCATCATAAAAATCAATTGAATAAATTCCTTCAGTGTTTTTCTCATGAACTATAGGGGTTTTAATAACTTTCCATGAGATTCCTTTATTTTCAGAATAGTAAATAGTGCCACTTGTTGTTGCAATCCAGGTTTTATCGCCTATCGTTTTAATGTTTGTATTACTTGCCGCAAAAGCTCCTTCACCATCTTCAGCTTCAGGTAAATCGTTACATGACATTTTCTTCCATGTTTTACCTCCATCTCTGGTAATAATAATTGATAAACATCCACCTACACTATCACCAACGGCAATACCTTCTTGATTATTCCAAAACGTCATAGCATCATAAAAAACACCTACACCATCTTCTCTATAAACTAATTGCATTCGTCCTGTATCGCCTGTTTTAAATAATAGGGCTGGACTTTCAATACTTAACATAAAAAAATCTGTTGCCGTATGAGCAACTGCTCTAAAGTGTAAATTCAAACTGTCAAACGTTTGTTTTGAAATCATCCAGCTATCTTTCATTGGATTATAAAGTCCAAAAGCACCATTATTAGCCGCAAAAGCTAAACTTTTATCATCTAAGATATCTATTGCTCGAATGCTTAACAAGGAATCTGTATAAAGCGGTTTTATTTCTACTGATGTAAAATTTCTAGGCGTTATTGTAACCGCTTGTTTACAACCGAAATAAAAAGCTAAAAGCAAAAGAAATAAGCGAGTCTTCATAAGATTTAAATTTGTATAAAAATAGAAAAGCTTCATGACATAAACATGAAGCCTTAGTTGTTAATTAACAGCACAGGATTAGTCTGTCAATTTCTTATTACTTTAAATCAACAAGGATTCATTAAATTTTTAATTTGAGCATCTGTAATTATAGGATTTGCACCTTCACAACTTGCAACAAGAGCTCCAACCGCACAAGCAAAATTTACAGCTTCTTGTGGTGAAGCGTTTTTTAAAAGTTTATCAGTTAAACTTGCCAAAAACGAATCGCCTGCACCAACAGTATCTTTAACAACAACTTGGTAACCACTATTGTTATAAAATGTATCATTATGAAACAGAACTGCTCCATGGCTTCCTTTAGTAACACAAATTGATTTTGTATTTGTTTTTTCAGAAATAAAACGAATATTCTGCTCTAATGATTGAGATTTTGAATCTAAATAGTTTGCAATTTCAAGAATTTCTTCATCGTTAAACTTTATAAAATCAGCTTGATTCATTAAATGGATAAGAACTTCTTGAGTATAATAGGGTTCTCTTAAATTTACATCAAAAATTTTATATTTTGCTGATGGTAATAAATTGTAAAGTGTTTCTCTTGACTTATCGTCTCTAGCTACTAAGCTTCCAAAAACAAAAGCATCAGACGATTTTACTATTGATTTTGCAACATCGGTTAATTCAATTTTATCCCACGCACTTGGGTATTTTATATCGTATGAAGCAGATCCTTTTTCATTAAGCATCACTTTTACTTTACCTGTTTTATAGGTGTAATCCAATTGAATACCATCTGTATTTACCTGATGTTTATAAAAAAAATCAATGATTTTATTTCCTTTTTTATCATCTCCTATACGGCTGATCATTGATACTTCATTATCAAAAGACTTTAATCTTGTTGCTACATTTAAAGGCGCTCCACCAATTTTTTTATGAGTAGGAAACACATCCCATAACACTTCTCCAAAACAAGTTATCTTTGTCATTTTATAGGGTTTAAAACTTTACTAGTAATATTTGTAAAATATTTTTTAATTTGAATTAGTTAACTAATTTACAAAAATATCAGATTCATTTAAGTTACAAAACCTTTGAATTAATGAATTAAACGTAACTTTGCTCACTTATTTATACAAGATGCGATTACACAGAAATTTATGCTTTTCGGTTATTGATGGATTAACCTTAATTTTTAATGAAGGAAACTATGCCGATAAAGTTATTCAACAACTTTTAAAACGTGACAAACGATGGGGCGCTCGAGACAGAGCTTTTGTTGCCGAAACCACTTATGATATTGTTCGTTGGAAACGCTTGTATGCTGAAATTGCTGAAGTTAAAGAGCCTTTCGATAGAGATAATCTTTGGCGCATGTTTGCTGTTTGGGCAACCTTAAAAGGAATAAAATTACCCGATTGGTCGTATTTTGAAAAAACACCTACACGAAAAATAAAAGGTCGTTTTGATGAATTATCTAAAATTAGAAAACTGAAAGAATCAATTCCAGATTGGATGGATGAGCTGGGTGAAAAAGAACTGGGCAAAGATGTTTGGACCAAAGAAATAGCTGCTTTAAACGAGCAAGCCGATGTTATTTTAAGAGTAAACACCTTAAAAACAACTAAAGAAAAACTTCAAGCTGAACTTTTTGATTTAGATATTGAAACTGATTTTTTACCTGATTACCCGAATGCGTTAAAATTAAAAGAACGTGCGAATGTGTTTCAAACTGAAGCATTTAAAAATGGTTTTTTTGAAGTACAAGATGCCTCATCACAATTAGTTGCCGAATTTTTAGATGTAAAACCAGGTATGCGTGTCGTTGACGCTTGTGCCGGAGCCGGTGGAAAAACACTTCACATAGCATCATTAATGGAAAATAAAGGGCAAATAATTGCTATGGATATTTATGGTAATAAACTAAATGAATTAAAACGCCGTGCGAAAAGAAACGGAGCTCATAACATTGAAACAAGGGCTATTGAATCGACTAAAGTTATTAAGAAACTTTATGATAAAGCAGACCGTGTATTGATTGATGCACCTTGTTCTGGCTTAGGTGTTTTAAGAAGAAACCCCGATGCTAAATGGAAACTTCAACCAGATTTTATTGAAAAAATAAAAGCAACGCAACAAGAAATCTTACAACAATACTCCAGAATGGTTAAAGTTGGTGGTCAATTAGTGTATGCAACGTGTTCTGTATTGCCTTCTGAAAACCAGAAGCAAGTAAATAAATTTTTAAAATCGGAAGCGGGAGCAAATTTCTCTTTAGTTAAAGATAAAAAAGTACTCGCACATAAATCTGGTTTTGATGGGTTTTATATGGCGCTTTTAGAACGAACACAATAGTTTTAAAAACTTATACATACCAAGGCCATCTATTTCGATGGTCTTTTTTATTTTTATAGTATGAATGCACGGTTTCAAAACTATATTTCCGGTTTATTAAACGAAACTATTACGAGCCTAAGCCCTGTTTCGGGAGGTGATATTTCGCAAGCTTATAAACTTAAAACACCTCATCATATCTTTTTATTAAAAGTAAATACTTCTGAAAGTGCTTTTAACATGTTTCAAGCCGAAGCCAATGCATTGAAGCGTATTGAAAACACAAAAACGATTAAAACGCCTCAGATAATTTGTTACGACGGTTTTGAAAACCATTCATTCTTGATTTTAGAATATATTGCAAATAAATCGCCCTCAAACATCAATTTTAAAACCTTTGGCGCAAAATTAGCTGAATTACACCAAGTTACTCAAAATTGTTTTGGCTTAGACGAAGATAACTTTATCGGTAGTTTAAAACAAAGGAACAAAACCTATCAATCTTGGTTGGAGTTTTACAAAAATGAACGCTTGCTACCTCAACTGGAATTGGCAAAACAATCAGGTCATTTGTCGGACGCTGAATGTCCTTCAGAATCTAAAATTCAAGAAAACCTAAATAATTTATTTGAGAATATAAAACCATCGCTTTTACATGGCGACTTATGGAGTGGCAATTATCTGATATCAACAAAAGGCGATCCTTACCTTATCGATCCCGCTCTGTATTTTGGTCATCATGAAGTTGATATTGCTATGACTAAACTATTTGGAGGTTTCGGGAACGCTTTTTATAAAAGTTACCATAGCATTTTACCCGAAGACAGATATACACCTACGCGAATTGAGGTGTATCAGTTATATTATTTGTTAGTGCATTTAAATTTATTTGGGCGGTCTTATCATAACGCTGTTTCAACAATTCTTAAAAAACACTTCTCTTAATATTGTTGAAAATACTGTTAATAACCGCTAATGGTTTAACTAAAAAAGAAAAGCATAATGCACAAAAAAGTGTATTTTTGCATTTTGAAAACACAACCATAAAACATCTAAAATGATTCATTTCTTTGGAAACGCAAACAGTAAGATTTTTGCTGTTCAAACAACAAAAGAATTATCAACCGAAACCATATCCAAATTAGTTTGGTTATTTGGTAACCAACCCAAAATAGAGCAAGCATCAATCGATGCTTTTTTTGTTGGTCCGCGCGCTGCCATGATAACTCCTTGGAGCACCAATGCTGTCGAAATTACTCAAAATATGGGTGTTTCAGACATTATTCGTATTGAAGAGTTTCATGCCATTTCTGAAGATTTTAAGGATTTCGACCCTATGATTTCAGAGAAATTTAGTGGTTTAAATCAGGAATCGTTTACCATAAATATTCAGCCTGAACCTATTCTTAATATTGAAGATATTGCAACTTATAACCAACAAGAAGGGTTATCATTGAGTGATGAAGAAGTTGCTTATTTAGAAGGTGTTTCAAAAAAAATAGGCCGTCCTCTAACTGATTCTGAAGTGTTTGGATTTTCGCAAGTAAACTCAGAACACTGTCGTCATAAAATTTTCAATGGCACGTTTGTAATTGATGGCGTTGAAAAACCAACCTCGTTATTCAAATTAATTAAAGAAACTTCGAAACAACATCCGAATTCCATTATTTCAGCATATAAAGATAATGTTGCGTTTATAGATGGACCAGTCGTAGAGCAATTTGCTCCTAAAACTGCCGATAAACCAGATTATTATCAAACAAAAGATTTTGAATCGGTTATTTCACTTAAAGCGGAAACACATAATTTCCCAACAACGGTAGAACCTTTTAACGGTGCAGCTACGGGTTCTGGTGGAGAAATTAGAGACAGATTAGCCGGAGGAAAAGGATCTTTACCACTTGCTGGAACCGCAGTTTATATGACATCTTATTCTCGTTTAGAAAAAGAAAGGCCTTGGGAAAAAGCATTTCCAGAACGAAAATGGTTGTATCAAACGCCCATGGATATTTTAATAAAAGCATCCAACGGCGCTTCAGACTTTGGAAATAAATTTGGACAACCACTTATTTGCGGGTCGGTTTTAACTTTTGAACATCAAGAAGATACTCAGAAACTCGGTTTTGACAAAGTAATTATGCAAGCCGGTGGTATTGGCTATGGTAAAAAAGACCAAGCTCTAAAAGACAAACCTCAAACAGGTGATAAAATAGTGATTCTTGGTGGTGAAAACTACCGTATTGGAATGGGCGGTGCTGCTGTTTCTTCTGCAGATACTGGAGCCTTTGCTTCGGGTATCGAGTTAAACGCGGTGCAACGTTCTAACCCAGAAATGCAAAAACGTGCTGCCAATGCTGTTCGTGGTATGGTTGAAAGTGGCGAAAATTTTATTGTGTCGATACACGATCATGGGGCAGGCGGACATTTAAATTGTTTATCTGAATTGGTTGAAGATACTGGCGGAAATATCGATTTAGACGCACTTCCTGTTGGAGATCCAACGCTTTCTGATAAAGAAATTATAGGCAACGAATCTCAGGAACGTATGGGATTAGTGATTGCCGAAAAACATATTGATACTTTACAACGTATCGCAGAACGCGAACGGTCACCAATGTATACCGTTGGTGATGTTACGGGTGATAACCGTTTTACGTTTGAATCTAAAACCAGTGGCCATAAACCTATGGACTTGGCCATGGAAGATATGTTTGGTAGTTCTCCAAAAACCATCATGTCTGACATAACAGTCAATCGAAATTACAGTGATTTAGAATACAATACCAATAAGTTTCATGACTATTTAGAGCAAGTTTTACAACTTGAAGCAGTTGCCTGTAAAGATTGGTTAACAAACAAGGTTGACCGTTGTGTTGGCGGAAAAGTTGCTAAACAACAATGTGTTGGTCCATTACAAATTCCTTTAAATAATGTTGGGGTTATGGCCCTAGATTATAAAGGAAAAGAAGGTATTGCAACCTCTATTGGGCACTCGCCTATTTCAGGATTAATTGATCCGGTTGCTGGTAGTCGAAACTCGATTACTGAGGCATTGACCAATATTATGTGGGCGCCTTTAAAAGATGATTTAAAATCGGTTTCATTATCTGCCAACTGGATGTGGCCTTGTAAAAATGAGGGTGAAGATGCACGTTTGTATGAAGCCGTTCAAGCTGTTTCAGAATTTGCTATCGATCTAGGTATCAACGTTCCAACTGGAAAAGATTCGCTTTCTATGAAGCAAAAATATCCCGATGGCGATGTGATTTCTCCAGGAACTGTAATTATTTCAGCAGCAGGACATTGCAATGATATTTCTAAAGTAGTCGAGCCTGTATTTAAGAAAACTGGCGGAGCTATTTACTACATCAATATATCTCAAGATGATTTTAAATTAGGTGGTAGTTCGTTTGCGCAAATCTTAAATAAAATTGGTAACGAAACACCAAATGTACGAGATGCTGCATACGTTAAGAACGTTTTTAATACCATTCAAGGATTAATACGAAATGAACAAATAATTGCGGGTCACGATGTGGCTTCAGGTGGATTAATTACAACCTTGCTTGAAATGTGTTTTGCTGACACGAATCTAGGAGCCAAATTAGATCTTTCTGCATTGGCTGAAAAAGATTCATTCAAAATATTATTTGCTGAAAATGCTGGTATTGTAATTCAGGCGAAAGATGATTCCATTGAAAAAACACTTTCCGAAACAAATATTGAGTTTTTCAACATAGGAAAGGTTACCGAAAGTGATGTATTAAGTATCATAAATGGTACAGAAGTATTCACCATGACGGTTTCAAGATTGCGCGATGTTTGGTATAAAACATCGTATTTATTAGACCAAAAACAAACAGCAAATGGTTTGGCTAGAGAGCGATACAATAACTATAAAAATCAACCGCTACAATATAAATTTCCAAAACATTTTACAGGAAAATTAGAAGACGCCATCGAGAACGCAGTGAAGCAATCTGTTCCGAATGAAAAACGACCTAAAGCAGCCATTTTACGTGAAAAAGGAAGTAATTCCGAGAGAGAAATGGCAAACGCTATGTATTTAGCAGGTTTTGATGTGAAAGACGTGCATATGACCGATTTAATTTCGGGTCGTGAAACCTTAGAAGATATTCAGTTTTTAGGTGCGGTTGGTGGTTTTAGTAATTCAGACGTTTTAGGCTCTGCAAAAGGTTGGGCTGGTGCTATTAAATACAACGAAAAAGCAAATAAGGCGATTCAAAATTTCTTCAAAAGAGAAGACACCTTATCGGTTGGAATTTGTAATGGATGCCAATTATGGATGGAACTAGATTTAATTAATCCGGAACACGGCATTCATGGTAAAATGGTTCATAACGATTCACATAAACATGAAAGCGCCTTCACATCTGTAAAAATTCAAGAAAATAATTCAGTGATGCTTTCTACACTTGCGGGTTCAACCCTTGGCGTTTGGATTTCTCATGGTGAAGGAAAGTTTAGTTTACCAAATTCAGAAGACAAATATCATATTGTTGCAAAATATAGCTATGCTAAATATCCGCATAACCCAAATGGATCGGACTTTAACACGGCTATGATGTGCGATAAAACAGGTAGACATTTAGTAACTATGCCTCACATTGAACGTTCAACGTTTCAATGGAATTGGGCGCATTATCCAGAAGGTAGAAAAGACGAAGTATCGCCTTGGTTAGAAGCTTTTGTGAATGCTAAAAAATGGTTAGCTAAAAAACAATAGCCAAACATATTTATTTTTTCTTTTTAAAAAGCCGAATTAATAGGACGTATTTGCAATGAAAATTCCTGAAAAATATAAACATATTATTGAATTAGGTAAGGCATTGCATATATACGGTGTACCTTCGTATAAAATACAATCTTATTTAACAAAAGTGGCGAAAACACACGGTATTTATGGTGTTTTTATGGATTTGCCAACATGGATAAATTATGTATTTTATGAAGAAGAACAAACCTACAATTATATAGAATGCATTCCTCCTGGAGTTTTAAATTTAGGAGGACTATCTCGTGTTGATGAAGTTACAAACAAGGTAATTTCAAAAGAAATTGACAGCTCTGAAGTTATTCCTGAATTAGAAAAAATTAATTCAGAAACAAAAAAAACAAATCATTTTATTTTAACCATTTCGTATGCCATTGCATCTGGAGCATTTAGTTTAATGATTGGCACCAATTGGATTTCTTTTGTTTTTGCTTTAGTATTGGGTGCTCTTGCGTATCCGTTTGTTTATTTGTCTGGTAAGTCCAATTATTTAGAAACCATTTTAGAATCCTTAATTTCATTTATAATTACCGTTTTCGCAAGTTTATTACATCTAATATTTCCCGAGTTTAATGCCGGGATTACCATCTTATCGGCTATTATCGTATTTATTCCCGGATTGGCAATAACCACTGCTTTAGAAGAAATTACATCAAAAAATTTAGTGTCTGGAGGCGCCAAACTATTTGATGCAATCATCTCATTATTCAAACAATTTTTTGGTGTATTGCTTGGTTTGGCTTTAATGGCTTCAATCATTGATTTTAAGCTATTAGTTCATATATCTGATTTACCTAGATGGATTATGTTTTGTGGTATTCCCTTGTTTTCAGTAAGTCTTTTAGCCATTTTTCAAGTTCGGAAAAAAGATATGCTTTTTGGTGTGGTTACAGGCGTTTCTGTATTCTTTCTAACCGTATTGTTTTCAGGATATGGCGTATTATTTAGCACGTTTATTGGAACTATTGCTGCTGTTGCTATTAGTAATTTATTTAATCGAATTACTAAAACTCCAAAAACAGTGTATTTAACACAAGGACTTGTCATGCTTGTTCCAGGTAGTAAATCGTTTATGGGACTTAGCAACTCTTTTTTAAATTCATCTATTATCATTGCTGATAATCTTTACGAACAAGTTGCCTTTACACTCATGGGAATTATAGGTGGTTTATTATTTTCAGGAGTGTTTAGAAAACGTTAATATGCCATATCACATATGTAATTGGTTTAAATATGAATTAAAGTACCATTAACTTTACTTATCGTGACCAAATAAGTACCCGTAAGGTAAACCTACAAAAAGAGCTCCTCCTACAATATTACCTAATGTAGCAGGAATAAGGTTGTTTATTATAAAGGTTGCCCATGTAATATCGGCACCTTCAAAAATTGCTAATGGAACGAAAAACATATTGGCAATACTATGTTCAAACCCCATGGTAACAAAAGCCATTACAGGCCACCAGATGGCAAATATTTTACCTGTTGTGTTCTTGGCTGCCATGCCCTGCCAAACGGCAAGACAAACCAACCAATTGGCTCCTATACCTTTTATAAATGTTACTAGAAACGTATGACTCGTTTTACCTTCAGCAACACCAATAACAGCGTCTTTAAAAGGAGATGCACTTACAATATGTGTTAAATGTGTAATGACATACGCTACAAAAACAGCGCCTATAAAATTTCCGACGTAGACTAATCCCCAGTTTTTAAGCATTTTACTAACGCCTAATTTTTTGTTTATTATACTAGGAATAAAATATGCATTGTTACCTGTAAAAAGCTCTGCACCTACTACAGCAACCAAAATTAAACCAATAGGGAACGTTGCGCCATATAGAAACTTAACAATACCCGGGTTACTAGCCGCAATGCCGGGTGAACCACCGCCAACAATATGTGCCAATAAGCCTCCAAAAGCAATATAGGCACCTGCCAAAACAGCTAGAATTAATGTTTTACTTACTTTGTATTCACTTTTATTTTGAGATAGTTTGTTTACTATCTTTATTACTTCGTTAGGCGTATTCATGCGTATGCGTTTGTGTTGCGTTTACAACATCTTTCTAATTAATTTTAACTTCTTTAAAATAGTTTTTTAAAATTTCGGCAGCTGCCTTAATTTCTTCGGGTGTGTTTTCACGAGCATCTTTTAACTGATATTCCCAACCTAAAGCTTCCCATTTATGAATTCCTAATTTATGGTATGGCTGAATTTCAATTTTTTCAATGGTTTTATAATCTTTAAAATAGTCGCCCATAGCATGCAATAATTCTGGTTTGTTAGTGATTTCAGGAATTAAAACATAACGAAGCCACATGGCTTTTCCTGAAGCTTCTCGGTGTTTTGCAAATGTAAACGTGGTTTCTTTGTTGCGCATTCCTGTTAGAGCCTCATAACCATCTTCGGTCATGTGCTTAATATCTAGCATTACCAAATCGGCATAATCGTCAAGCAATTCAACCGTAAAATGATTTAAAATTCGCCCGTTAGTATCCACATTCGTGTGAATACCTTCCTCTTTTAAACGTTTAAAAAACGGAACTAATTCTTTAGACTGTAACAAAGGCTCGCCTCCAGAAACAGTTACACCTCCTCGTCGTCCAAAATACGGTTTCATTTTTAGTGCCATTTGCACGAGCTCTTCAATGTTATATTCAGTACCTCCGGAGGTTTCTATGGTATCTGGATTATGACAATACAAGCATTTTAATTTACACCCTTGTAAAAAAACGACCATCCTAATTCCTGGTCCGTCATGTGTTCCAAAGGATTCAATTGAATGTACTCTTAATATGTGTTCTTCGGTTTTAATAGCTATATTTTTTTTTAAAGTTAAAGGTGCTAAAAAATTAAACTATATAACTTTCTAACACCCTCAATGTATATAAAATCTAATTACATAGACTCGTGAAACGATCTTGTAATAACTTCCATTTGTTGTTCTTTTGTTAAACGTACAAAGTTAACCGCATAACCAGACACACGAATGGTTAATTGTGGATATTCTTCTGGGTGTTCCATAGCATCTAACAAGGTTTCTTTGTTAAGCACATTCACATTTAAATGTTGCGCATTTCTTGAGAAATAACCGTCTAACGTTGTTGCAAGATTCTCGATTCTATCTTCTTCTGAAGCACCTAAAGATTTAGGAACAATTGAAAATGTATTTGAAATTCCATCTAAAGAATCTTGATACTTAATTTTAGACACTGAATTTAAAGATGCAATGGCACCATTTTTATCACGTCCGTGCATTGGGTTTGCTCCTGGTGCAAATGGCACTCCATAAGCTCTACCATCTGGTGTTGCTCCTGTTTTCTTACCATAAGACACATTTGATGTAATTGTTAAAACTGACATGGTTGGTTCTGCATTTTTATAAACAGGTAGTTGCTTTAATTCATTATTGAAATCGGCAACGGCTTGAGCGGCAAGTGTATCAACGCGGTCGTCGTCATTACCATAGCAAGGAAACTCTCCTTCAATTTTAAAATCAACTGTCAACCCTTCCTCATTTCGTATTGGTTTTACTTTAGCATATTTAATAGCTGATAAAGAATCTGCTACAATCGACAAACCTGCAATACCGTAAGCAATATTTATGCTTGGATTGGTATCTATTAAAGCCATTTGGGCTTTTTCGTAATAATATTTATCATGCATGTAGTGAATAATATTCATTGAATCGTTATACACACGAGCAACTTCTTTCATCGCTATTTTAAAGTTAGCCATTACTTTATCGAAATCTAAATACTCATCGGTATATTCTGGAATTCCTGAAACAACTCCGGTTCCTGTAAATTCACATCGACCAGCGTTTAAAGCTAATAATAATGTTTTTGCCAGATTGGTACGAGCTCCAAAGAATTGAATTGATTTTCCTAGCTCTTGGTAAGACACACAACAAGCAATTCCGTAATCATCAGATCCGCGATTTGTGCGCATTAGATTATCATTTTCAAACTGAATTGAAGACGTATCGATGGCTACTTTAGCACAATAATCTTTAAAGTTTTGTGGTAAAGCATCAGACCAAAGAATGGTAATATTTGGTTCTGGTGATGCCCCTAAATTGTAAAGTGTATTTAAGAAACGGAATGATGTTTTTGTTACTTTACTTCTTCCATCTGAAAACATACCACCAATCGCTTCTGTTACCCACGTTGGATCTCCTGCAAAAATTTCGTCGTATGCACTCATTCGTAAATGGCGAACCATACGCAATTTCATTACAAATTGATCGATATATTCTTGAGCTTCTACTTCTGTAATTAAGCCTTCTTGTAAATCGTTTTCAATATAAATATCTAAGAACGTAGATACATTACCTAAAGACATAGCAGCACCATCTTGAGATTTTACAGCGGCAAGATAAGCCATATACGTCCATTGCACAGCTTCTTGAGCATTTTCGGCTGGACGACTTAAATCTAATCCGTATGTTTTACCTAAGTCAATCATTTCTTTTAAAGCCTTAATTTGCTCTGCCACTTCTTCGCGTAAACGAATAACAGCATCACTCATAGGGCCAGTAATATTAGCTTGATCGGCTTTTTTAGATTGTATTAAGAAATCGATTCCATATAGAGCAATACGACGATAATCACCAATAATTCTTCCTCTTGCATAATTATCTGGTAATCCTGTTAAGAATCCTAAAGAACGAAACTTTTTAATTTCTGCAGTATACGCATCAAAAACGCCATCGTTATGCGTTTTTACATATTTAGAAAACAAGTTGGTTAAATTTACATTTGGCTCTACACCTTGTTCAGACAATGCTTTTTGAACCACTTTAAAGCCTCCAAAAGGTTTCATAGTTCTTTTTAACAACACATCTGTTTGAAGACCAACAATTACCTCATTTTCCTTATCGATGTAACCAGCATCAAACGCACTAATGGTAGAAATTGTTTCGGTATCTACAGAACGCACACCATTATTTTGTCTTTCTTCTTTGGTTGCCTGTTTACAGATGTCCCATAATTTTTGAGTTCTTTGACTTGGTCCAACTAAAAAATCATGAGTTCCGTGGTAAGGTGTAACATTGTTAATTACAAAATCTCGAACGTTGACTTGTTTTGTCCAAACTCCGCTTTTAAATTGCTTTACTTCCATGTTATATTGTATTAATCTTTTTGTAAAATCTATCTTATTATCAATGCTCAAAATTAATTATATCAATTCCTATTAAAACTGATAATTATCATGAAAACCCCTATTAACACTACGAAAATCAACGAAAACGTTTGAAATATAGGGCTCCCATTAATAAAAAAATTTATTATTTTTTGACTATTTAATGAAGAGGTAAAATACCATATCTTATAAGATAATATGCTATATGTTTTATTCTAAAATGAAGAAAAGTGAATAAAATCAATAAAAGAAAAACACAAAATTTGAGTTTTGGAGCTAAATTCGATTATTAAATATTAAGTAGAAATAGATTGTCGTGCTTAATCTATTTACTATTTAAGCAAAAAAAACCGAAGCAAGATATACATCTTACTCCGGTCCTTTCAAACTTAAAACAAATAATTACATGGATTTTTTAATTGCTGCTTGCGCTGACGCAATACGAGCAATTGGCACTCTAAAAGGTGAACAACTTACGTAGTTCATTCCTGAATTATAGCAGAATTCTACAGAACTAGGTTCTCCACCGTGTTCACCACAAATACCAACTTTTAAATTTGGTTTTGAGCTTCTACCTTTTTCAGTTCCCATTTTCACTAATTGACCTACACCTTCTTGATCAAGCACTTCGAATGGATCTACTTTTAAAATTCCTTTTTCTATATATATTGGTAAGAACTTACCGGCATCGTCTCTTGAATAACCAAAGGTCATTTGAGTTAAATCGTTCGTTCCGAAAGAGAAGAACTCGGCTTTATTAGCAATTAAATCTGCTGTTAGTGCTGCTCTAGGAATTTCAATCATGGTTCCAACCAAATAATCAATGGTATCATTTCTTTCTTCAAATACTTTACTAGCAGTTGCTCTAATAACAGCTTCTTGACTTTCAAACTCAGCAACAGTGCCAATTAGTGGTATCATAATTTCTGGTTTGGCTTCAATACCTCTTTCTTTTAGATTTAAAGCAGCTTCAATAATAGCTCTTGCTTGCATTTCGGTGATTTCTGGATAGGTAATTCCTAATCGACATCCTCTATGCCCTAACATTGGGTTAAACTCCTCTAATTCAGCCACCTTAGATTTAACATATTCTAATGAAACATGCATATCTTCAGCTAATTTTCTTTGCGTTTCTAACTGATGAGGCACAAACTCATGTAAAGGTGGATCTAATAATCGTACCGTTACTGGAAGACCAGCCATAGCTTCAAAAATACCTTCAAAATCGGATCGTTGCATTGGCAACAATTCTTTTAAGGCTTCTTTTCTACCTTTAATAGTATCGGCTAAAATCATTTCACGCATGGCTTTAATACGATCAACTTCAAAGAACATATGTTCTGTTCTAGTTAATCCAATACCTTGCGCTCCAAATTTAACAGCTACAAGTGCATCTTTAGGAGTATCTGCATTCGTTCTAACTTGCATCGTTGCATATTTATCAGATAACTCCATTATTTCGGCAAATTCGCCACTTAATTCTGGCTCACTAGTCGCTACTTTTCCTTCAATAATATTTCCTGTAGAACCGTTTAACGAAATCCAGTCTCCTTCATGATATTCGTGACCATCAACCGTTAATGTTCTTCTTTTATAATCAATTTTTAAAGCTCCTGCTCCAGAAACACAACATTTACCCATACCTCGAGCAACTACGGCTGCATGCGATGTCATACCTCCACGTGCAGTTAAGATTCCTTTTGCAATATTCATTCCCTCTAAATCTTCTGGAGACGTTTCAATTCTTACTAAAATACTGTGCTTGTATTTATTAGCTTCGTCTGCGAAGAATACTATTTTACCTGTAGCGGCACCCGGAGACGCTGGTAATCCTTGTGCAATAACATGTGCTTTTTTCAAAGCTTTTTTATCAAAAACAGGGTGTAGCAATTCGTCTAACTTATTAGGCTCAATTCTCAATAAAGCTTCTTTTTCATCGATTAAGCCTTCTTTAAGCATTTCCATGGCAATTTTCACCATAGCAGATCCTGTACGTTTACCGTTACGGGTTTGAAGAATCCAAAGTTTTCCATCTTGCATGGTAAACTCCATATCTTGCATATCTCGGTAATGTAATTCTAGTTTTTCTTGATACTCATTTAGTTCGTTGTAAATAGTAGGCATCAATTCTTCTAAAGAAGGATAATTTTTAGCACGATCTTCTTCTTCTACTTTCGCTAATGCGGCCCATCTCTCAGATCCTAATTTGGTAATTTGTTGTGGTGTTCTTACTCCAGCTACCACATCTTCACCTTGCGCATTTATTAAATATTCTCCATTAAAAACGTTTTCTCCTGTACCAGCATCACGAGTAAAACAAACACCTGTACCAGAATTATCTCCCATGTTACCATAAACCATAGCTTGAACATTTACAGCAGTTCCCCAATCTTCTGGATAGCCATTCATTTTTCTATAATAAATAGCTCTGTCTCCATTCCAACTGTTAAAAACGGCTATAACAGCACCCCATAATTGATCCCATGGGTTAGTTGGAAAATCATGACCTGTACGTTTTTTTACAGCTTCTTTAAAATCGTAAACAAGATCTTTTAAATCCTGAATGCTAAACTCTGTATCTAATTCAATTTCGCGCTTATGCTTTAAGGCTTCCATAATTTCTTCAAAAGGATCGATATCTTCTTTTGATTCTGGTTTCATACCTAAAACAACATCACCATACATTTGAATAAAACGTCTATATGAATCCCATGCAAAACGTTCGTTTCCAGATTTTTCAGCTAATCCAGCAACAACTTCATCATTCAAACCTAAGTTTAATACAGTATCCATCATTCCTGGCATCGATACTCGAGCTCCAGAACGCACCGAAACTAATAATGGGTTTTCTTTGTTTCCAAATTGAGATCCCATAATGGTTTCAATATTTAAAATAGAATCTTCTACTTCTTTCTTAATCATTGAAACAACAGCTTCTTGACCAAGTTGATTGTATTCTGTACAAACTTCTGTAGTAATGGTAAAACCAGGTGGAACCGGTATTCCAATTAAACTCATTTCTGCTAAATTTGCCCCTTTACCTCCTAAGAGATTTTTCATTTTACTATTACCATCGGCAGATTTATTACCGAACTTGTAAACTCTAGTTTTCACCGATTCTAAGGTTTCCATATAATTCTTATTTTAATTTTTATATTTTGATGGCAACAAAATTAGAAAGTACAAATCATCTATTTAATGACATTAATCATAAAAAAAAACTTTTTATTCACCGATATCATAATAAACTTAAGTGATTTATAACAAAACCTTAGTATTTACATATAAAGCTTTTTTATACCTTGCACTTGGAAATCCTATTTTATTTGCTATTTTGCGAGACACTAAACTACTATAAACATCATGAGTGAGATTACCAGAATTTTTGATATTCCTCAATATCAACTTGAAAAATTCAATTTAGATAAGTCATTAACTACTAAATATAATGGCGAATGGATATCAACTTCATCTCAAGACTATATTAATGAAGCTAATGCAATAAGCAGAGGTTTACTTCGATTAGGCGTTAAACCAAATGATAAAATTGCTGTTATTTCAAGCACGAACAGAACAGAATGGAGCGTCTTAGATATTGGTGTTTTACAAATTGGTGCACAAAACGCTCCTATTTATCCAACTATTTCTAAAGAAGATTACGAATATATTTTAAATCATTCTGAATCTATTTATTGTTTTGTTTCTGATGCAGAAGTATTAAAAAAAATAAATTCTATAAAGTCTAAAACAAAACTTAAAGATATTTACACATTTGATGATATTCCTGGAGAAAAAAATTGGAAAGATGTTTTAGAATTAGGTAAGGATACGAGTAATCAACCTGAAGTTGATGCCCGAAAAAAAACTGTTAAACCTCATGATTTAGCTACCATAATTTATACCTCTGGAACCACCGGAAAACCAAAAGGGGTTATGTTATCTCATAATAATTTAATATCGAATGTATTAGATAGCGAAAAACGTGTGCCTTTTGAATACGGTAAATCAAAAGCATTAAGCTTTCTACCTATTTGTCATGTTTTTGAGCGTATGATTTTGTACCTGTATCAATATTGTGGTGTTGAAATATATTTTGCTGAATCTATTGACAAAATGAGTGATAATTTAAAAGAAGTGAAGCCTAATGTAATGACGGCTGTACCCAGACTTTATGAAAAAGTTTACGATAAAATTGTTGAGAAAGGTGCAGACTTAAGTGGTATAAAAAGAGCTTTATTTTTCTGGGCGATAGATTTAGGTTTAAAATATGAACCTTATGGAAAAAATGGCATATGGTATGGACTTCAATTAAAACTGGCTAGAAAATTAATTTTCAGTAAATGGAAAGAAGGTCTTGGCGGTAATTTAGATTTAATGGTGTCTGGAAGCGCTGCCTTACAACCTAGATTAACGCGTACGTTTGCTGCCGCCAAAATGCCAATTATGGAAGGTTATGGATTAACAGAAACATCTCCTGTAATAGCTGTTAATGATATGAGACATCGCGGATTTAGAATAGGAACTGTTGGTAAAATAATTGATAATGTTGAAGTTAAAATAGCTGAAGACGGAGAAATTTTAGTAAAAGGCCCTAATGTGATGCTTGGCTATTACAAAGACCCAGAAAAAACTGCAGAAGTTATGACAGGGGACTACTTCCATACAGGAGATATTGGTGAAATAAGCCCTGACGGATTTTTAAAAATTACAGATAGAAAAAAAGAAATGTTTAAGACTTCTGGCGGTAAATATGTAGCGCCTGCTCTTATTGAAAATGAATTAAAACAATCGCATTTTATCGAACAAGTCATGGTAATTGGTGAAGGCGAAAAAATGCCAGCAGCATTAATACAACCTGATTTTGAGTTTTTAAAACATTGGATTGAAAGAAAACGAAAGAATATAAAACTTGATAATGAATCAATGATATCTTCTCAAATTATTAAAGATCGTATTCAAAAAGAAATAGATAAAACGAATAAGAAGTTTGGTAATTGGGAACAGGTAAAAAAGTTTGAATTAACAGCAGATTTTTGGTCGATAGATTCTGGTCATTTAACACCTACTATGAAAATGAAACGAAAAGTTATTAAGGAAAAATATAAAGACTTAATAGAAAAAATATATCGGTCTTAAACCTATATATTCACATACCAAATAAAAGCGTCTCTTAATGAGACGTTTTCTTTTTGTGTTAAAAAGTGCTAAAAAATAAATTTATTATGCACGCATAATAAATTTTTGTATATTTGATTTTGAAATTGCCAACCATGAAAGACAAAACAATTGATTACGTACTGAGAACCACATGGTTAGCAGTCTCTAAAATGTACAACGAAGAGGCCTTAAAATTTGACAGCACCATGGCTACTGGGCTTACTTTGTTAAGCATTGATCAAGAAAAAGGAACACCATCAACAGCATTAGGTCCTAAAATGGGAATGGAAGCTACCAGTCTATCAAGAATATTGAAAACAATGGAGAAGAGAGGCTTAATTGAACGGCGAGCAAACCCAAATGATGGTAGAAGTGTTCTCATTTATCTAACAGATTTTGGTCGCGAAAAAAGAGCTTATTCAAAAGAAAAAGTTCTTGGTTTTAATGAAGCTATTAGAAACAATGTTTCTGAAGAAAAACTGAATCATTTCTATGAAGTTGCAGAACTAATTAATGAAATGATTACGAACAAAAAAATTTACAAACAAACAAAATAAGCTAGTTATTAACCATGAGTAAACGTAGAATTAAAAAAATTGCGGTTATTGGTTCTGGAATTATGGGAAGTGGTATTGCATGTCATTTTGCCAATATTGGTGTAGATGTGTTACTACTAGACATTGTTCCCAGAGAACTCAATGACGCTGAAAAAGCTAAAAAATTAACCTTGGATGACAAGGTTGTTAGAAACCGAATTGTAAATGATTCGTTAACGGCATCCTTAAAATCGAAACCCTCTCCTATTTATCATCAAAGTTTTAAAAGTAGAATTACGACTGGTAATTTAGAAGATGATATCGCCAAGGTGAAAGATGTCGATTGGATTATGGAAGTGGTTGTGGAACGTCTTGACATTAAAAAACAAGTGTTTGAAAAGCTGGAAAAATACAGAACACCTGGCACTTTAATAACATCGAATACCTCAGGAATTCCCATTCATTTTATGAGTGAAAGCCGAAGCGAAGATTTTCAAAAGCATTTCTGCGGAACGCATTTTTTCAATCCAGCGCGTTATTTAAAACTGTTTGAAATAATTCCTGGTCCAAAAACAGATGCTTCAGTATTAGAATTTCTAAACGGATATGGCGAACAATTCCTAGGAAAAACATCGGTGATTGCTAAAGACACGCCCGCTTTTATAGGGAATAGAATTGGTATCTTCGGAATTCAAAGTTTATTTCATCAAGTTAAAGAATTAGGTTTAACGGTTGAAGAAGTTGATAAATTAACAGGACCGGTTATTGGTCGTCCAAAATCCGCAACCTTCAGAACCGTAGATGTTGTTGGTCTCGATACCTTAGTACATGTGGCAAATGGCATTTACGATAATTGCCCCGATGACGAAGCTCACGAATTATTCAAGTTACCCAACTTCATCAATACCATGATGGAAAACAAATGGTTAGGAAGTAAAACAGGACAAGGTTTTTACAAAAAAGAAGGTAAAGACATTAAAGCTTTAGATTTAAACACCTTAGAATATAGAGATAAAAAATCGACAAAGTTTGCGACGCTAGAACTTACTAAAACAGTTGATAAAGTTATAGACCGTTTTAAAATTTTAGTTGATGGAAAAGATAAAGCTGGTGATTTCTACAGAAAGAATTTTACGGCTATGTTCGAATATGTTTCGAACAGAATTCCAGAAATATCCGATGAGTTATATAAAATAGATGATGCTATGAAAGCCGGATTTGGCTGGGAACACGGACCTTTCCAAATTTGGGATGCTATTGGCGTTGAAAAAGGGATTGAACTCATGAAAGCTGAAGGTAAACAACCAGCTGCTTGGGTAAATGACATGATTGCATCAGGAAACACCTCATTTTACACTGTTAAAGAAGGTGCTACTTATTTTTATGATATTCCGAAGAAATCACAAGAAAAAGTTCCGGGACAAGATGCGTTTATCATTTTAGATAACATTAGAAAATCGAATGAAGTCTTTAAAAATTCGGGTGTTGTTATTGAAGATTTAGGTGATGGTATTTTAAACTGTGAATTCCAATCGAAAATGAATACCATTGGGGGTGATGTTCTTGCAGGACTTAATAAAGCGATTGACTTAGCCGAAAAAGACTTCGCAGGTTTAGTTATTGGTAATCAAGCTGCTAACTTTTCAGTAGGTGCAAATATTGGTATGATTTTCATGATGGCAGCCGAACAAGAATATGACGAACTCAACATGGCTATTAAATACTTTCAAGATACCATGATGCGTATGCGTTATTCATCAATTCCAACCATATCAGCGCCTCACGGAATGGCTCTTGGTGGTGGTTGCGAATTATCGATGCATGCAGATAAAGTAGTGGCAGCTGCCGAAACCTATATTGGTTTAGTTGAATTTGGAGTTGGTGTGATTCCTGGTGGTGGTGGTTCTAAAGAAATGGCGTTGAGAGCGTCTGATACTTTTAAGAAAAATGACGTTGAATTAAATGTGCTTCAGGAATACTTCTTGACTATTGGTATGGCTAAAGTAGCAACATCTGCCTATGAAGCCTTTGATTATGGTATTCTTCAAAAAGGAAAAGATGTCGTTGTGGTTAATAAAGACAGGCAAATAGCCACAGCAAAGGCCTATGCAAAATTAATGGCCGAACAAGGCTATACACAACCTGTAAAACGTACCGATGTAAAAGTACTTGGTAAACAAGCCTTAGGTATGTTTTTAGTAGGAACAGACTCTATGGAAGCTAGTAAATACATCAGCGAACATGACCAAAAAATAGCAAATAAGTTGGCCTATGTTATGGCTGGTGGCGATTTATCGGAACCAACTTTAGTTAATGAGCAATACTTATTAGATCTAGAGCGTGAAGCTTTTTTAAGTTTATGTACAGAGCGTAAAACTTTAGAACGTATTCAACATATGTTAAAGACAGGAAAACCTTTACGTAATTAAAATTACTAAGCTATTTGCCTTTAGCCTTTAGCTAATAGTTCATTTTAATAAACAATCAGAGAAGCTAGAAGCAAAAAGCTAATAACCAAAAGCATAAAATTTATGAAACAAGCATATATAGTAAAAGCATATAGAACAGCCGTTGGCAAAGCTCCGAAAGGACTTTTTAGATTTAAACGCGCTGATGAATTGGGTGCTGAAACCATCCAATACATGATGAAAGAATTACCAAATTTGGATGTCACGCGTATTGATGACGTTATCGTTGGCAACGCCATGCCAGAAGGTGCTCAAGGGCTTAATATGGCACGATTTATTTCTTTAATAGGATTAAACAGTGTTGATGTTCCTGGCGTTACGGTTAACCGTTTTTGTTCTTCAGGCGTTGAAACCATTGCTATTGCAACAGCTAAAATTCAAGCTGGTATGGCCGATTGCATTATTGCAGGTGGTGTAGAAAGTATGAGTTCTGTTCCTATGACAGGTTTTAAACCAGAGTTAAATTACAACACTGTAAAATCTGGTCATGAAGACTATTATTGGGGTATGGGAAATACGGCCGAAGCTGTTGCCAACCAATTTAAAGTATCTAGAGAAGATCAAGATGAATTTGCTTTTAATTCACATATGAAAGCCTTAAAAGCACAAGCTGAAAATCGTTTTCAAGATCAAATTGTTCCGATTGATGTAGAACAAACATACATTGATGAACATGGTAAAAAAGCGACTAAAAAATATACCGTTACTAAAGACGAAGGACCGCGTGCCGCAACAAGCATTGAAGCCTTAGCAAAATTGCGTCCTGTTTTCGCTGCTAACGGAAGTGTAACTGCTGGAAACTCATCACAAATGAGTGATGGCGCTGCCTTTGTAATGGTTATGAGTGAAGACATGGTTAAAGAATTAAATCTGGAACCCATTGCAAGATTAGTAAATTATGCAGCAGCTGGAGTAGAACCAAGAATTATGGGAATTGGCCCAGTAAAAGCCATTCCGAAAGCATTAAAACTAGCCGGATTAAAACAATCTGATTTATCACTCATAGAATTAAATGAAGCCTTTGCCTCTCAATCACTTGCTGTAATTAGAGAATTAGGATTGAATGCTGATATCGTGAATGTAAATGGTGGTGCTATTGCCTTAGGGCATCCACTTGGGTGTACTGGAGCAAAATTATCTGTACAATTATTTGATGAAATGCGTAAACAAAACATGAAAAACAAATATGGTGCTGTCACTATGTGTGTTGGAACAGGACAAGGTGCTTGTGGAATTTTTGAATTTTTGAATTAAAAATATTACTATTAAAATGGAAACAACTAATAAAGAATTATTAAGAGGTGGTCAATTTCTTGTGAAAGAAACCAACTGTGAAGACATTTTTACTCCTGAAGATTTTTCGGAAGAACAAAAAATGATGAAGGAATCGGTAATGGAATTTAACGACCGAGAAATTATTCCAAATAAAGCACGTTTTGAAGCAAAAGATTATGCTCTAACAGAAGATGTCATGCGTAAGGCTGGCGATATGGGCTTTTTAAGCGTTGCTGTTCCTGAAGCATATGGTGGTTTAGGAATGGGCTTTGTTTCAACATTATTAACTTGTGACTATATCTCCAGCGGAACAGGATCTTTTAGTACTGCTTTTGGTGCTCACACCGGAATTGGGACCTTACCAATAATATTATATGGTACTGAAGAACAAAAACAAAAATACATTCCAAAACTGGCAACTGGTGAGTGGTTTGGATCTTATTGTTTAACGGAACCTGGTGCAGGAAGTGATGCTAATTCTGGAAAAACAACCGCTACCCTATCTGAAGATGGAAAATCTTATAAAATTAACGGACAAAAAATGTGGATTTCTAACGCTGGTTTTTGTCGATTAATGATTGTATTTGCCCGTATTGAGAATGATAAAAATATTACTGGTTTTATTGTAGAATTTGATAAAGAAAACCCAAATGGTATCACCTTAGGTGAAGAAGAACACAAATTAGGTATTCGTTCCTCATCGACCCGTCAAGTGTTCTTTACAGATACTGTTGTTCCTGTAGAAAATATGTTATCAGAAAGAGGGAACGGATTTAAAATTGCTATGAATGCTCTTAATGTTGGTCGTATTAAATTAGCTGCTGCTTGTTTGGATTCTCAAAGACGCATCACGACTACAGCCGTTCAATATGCTACAGAGAGAAAACAATTTAAAACTGCGATTGCTGACTTTGGCGCTATAAAAGTTAAATTGGCTCAAATGGCAACAAGTGCCTATGCTGGTGAATCTGCTTGTTACAGAGCGGCAAAAAATATTGAAGATAGAATAGCGCTTAGAATAGCTGCAGGAAACACACATCAGGAAGCCGAACTTAAAGGTGTTGAGGAATATGCCATTGAATGTTCTATCCTAAAAGTAGCTGTTTCAGAAGATGTTCAAAACTGTGCAGACGAAGGCATCCAGATTTTTGGAGGCATGGGATTCTCTGAAGACACTCCTATGGAAGCCGCTTGGAGAGATGCTCGTATTGCTAGAATTTATGAAGGAACTAACGAAATTAACCGTATGTTATGCGTTGGTATGCTAGTAAAAAAAGCTATGAAAGGCCATGTAGATTTATTAGGTCCTGCAACGAAAGTTCAAGAAGAACTTATGGGTATTCCTTCATTTGAAACTCCAGATTATTCGGAGTTATTTTCCGAAGAAAAGGACATGATAGCTAAACTTAAAAAAGTATTTTTAATGGTAGCTGGTGCCGCCGTTCAAAAATTTGGACCAGATTTAGAAGACCATCAACAACTATTGTTAGCCGCTTCAGATATTCTTATTGAAATTTATATGGCTGAATCTGCTATTTTAAGAACTGAAAAAAATGTAAAACGTTTTGGTGAGGAAGCACAGAAAGTACAAATAGCTATGGCAAAATTATATTTGTATAATGCTGTTTCAATTGTTGAAAAAAATGGAAAAGAAAGTATCATCTCATTTGCTGAAGGAGATGAACAACGTATGCTACTTATGGGACTTAAACGCTTTGTTAAATATGTAAACTATCCAGATATTGTAGATTTACGTAAAGAAATTGCAGAAAAAGTAAAAACAGAAAACAAATATTGTTTTTAACAATTAGTGACTAATTCAAATGTAAAAACGCTTCAAATTTATATTCGAGGCGTTTTTTTATTATTTTAGTAAAAAAATAATATGCAAAAATCATTGTCTGTTTTTTTATTCTTTTTCTTTCAAATTACAGTCTCACAAACACATTTAGAACTATATAAGATTATAGATAGTATATCCCCACAAAGAATTGAAAATAGCGTACAAACCTTAGTTGATTTTGGAACTAGAAATACGTTTAGTGATACCATTTCAAACACCCATGGTATAGGTGCTGCAAGACGTTGGGTAAAGTCAGAATTTGAATCAATTTCCAAAGACTGCGACAATTGTTTAGATGTTTTTTATCAAAAAGATTTTGTTACTAAAGAAGGTAATTCTCGTGTTCCTCATGACGCCTGGGTAGTTAATGTGGTGGCTATTCAAAAAGGCACAAAATATCCAAACAGATATATAATCATGAGTGGTGATATTGATTCTCGTGCCAGTGACACTATGGATTTTACAACAGATGCTCCTGGAGCCAATGATAACGCTTCGGGAATGGCTGGAACAATAGAAGCTGCCCGAGTTTTAAGCAAATATTCCTTTGAAAACAGCATCATATACACAGGGCTTTCTGGCGAAGAACAAGGTCTTTTTGGAGGTGCTGGTCTAGCTAAATATGCTAAAGAACATAATTGGGATATCATTGGCATTTTTAATAATGATATGATTGGAAACATTGCAGGTGTTGATGGTGTTATTGATAACAGAACTTTTAGAATTTTTTCCGAACCTGTTCCTCCAACCGAAACAGAACGTGAACGCCAAATGCGTCGTTTTTATGGCGGTGAAGTTGATGGAATATCACGTCAATTAGCACGTTATGTTTATAAAACTACTAAAGCCTATATGCCTGAAATGAATCCTATGATGATATATAGATTGGATCGTTTTGGTCGTGGAGGTCATCATCGCCCATTTAACGATTTAGGCTTTGCAGGGATAAGAATTACGGAAGCTCATGAAAACTATAATCGTCAACATCAGAATATTCGCGAGGAAAATGGTATAAAATATGGTGATGTTATAGATTATGTAAACTTTGATTATGCAAAAAAACTAACGGCCGTTAATGCCATTAACCTAGCAAGTATCGCTTGGGCGCCTCCAGCTCCTGAAAATGTTGCTATTGGTGGAATTGTAGAACCCTCGGTAAAACTTAAATGGGATAAAGTTGATGGTGCTGTTGGCTATAAAATATATTGGAGAGACACAACATCACCAACTTGGGATAAAAGTCGTTATGTTGGGGATGTTTCAGAATTCAAACTCACTGGTATTGTTATTGATAATTATTTCTTTGGTATAGCTTCGGTTGGAAAAAATGGATTTGAAAGTCCTGTTGTATTCCCCAATAAAATTATAAGAAACTAAAATTTATTATATGCTTAAAAAAATTATAGTAGTCGTTAGCTGTGTATTAATCAGAAACACAACTCTTCATGCTCAAGGTTTATTAACTGAAAAAAATAATTTTACCCATCAAGATACATTGCGAGGAAGTATTACTCCTGAACGCGCCTGGTGGGATTTAACTTATTATCATTTAAATATTAAAGTTGACCCAGATAAAAAATTTATTACGGGAAGCAACACCATTCAATATAAAGTAATTGATTCTCAAAAAGATTTACAAATTGATTTACAGCCACCTTTAAAAATCACCAAAATTATTCAAAATGGAGAAGAATTACAGGTTAGAAATGATGGGAATGCACATTTTATAAAACTTAAAAGTGTTCAAAATATAGGAAGCATTCAAACTATTAAAGTCTTTTATGAAGGTAACCCAAAAGAAGCTGTGAGAGCTCCGTGGGATGGCGGTTTCTCATGGAAAAAAGATGATAACGGAAAAGATTTTGTAGCCACATCTTGTCAAGGTTTAGGAGCCAGTGTATGGTGGCCTTGTAAAGACCATATGTACGATGAAGTAGATAGCATGTTAATTAGTGTAAACACACCTAAGGGTTTAATAGATGTCTCTAATGGAAGATTACGAAGTGTTGAACAATATGGCGATACAAAAACTTTCAGTTGGTTTGTAGATAATCCTATAAATAATTATGGTGTGAACGTTAATATTGCCGATTATGCTCATTTCTCAGAAGTTTATGATGGAGAAAATGGCAACTTAGATATGGATTATTACGTATTAAAAGATAATCTGGAAAAAGCTAAAGAACATTTTAAAGACGCTCCAAAAATGATGAAAGCTTTTGAATATTGGTTTGGGCCTTATCCGTTTTATAAAGATGGTTATAAGTTAGTCGAAGTGCCTTATTTGGGCATGGAACACCAAAGCTCTGTTACGTATGGAAATAAATATATGAAAGGCTATTTAGGACGTGATTTATCAGGAACAGGTTGGGGCTTAAAATCTGATTTTATCATTGTTCATGAATCTGGTCACGAATGGTTTGCCAACAATATAACGTATAAAGATATTGCCGATATGTGGATACATGAAAGTTTTACTGCTTATTCTGAAAACTTATTTTTAGACTATTATTATGGTAAGGAAGCCTCGGCTGATTATGTTATAGGCACAAGAAAAAATATTAAAAATGATCGACCAATTATAGGACAATACAATGTTAATAATGAAGGGTCAGGTGACATGTATTACAAAGGAGCGAATATGTTACACACCTTAAGACAACTTATTGAAGACGATGAAAAATGGAGACAAATATTACGCGGTTTAAACAAAACGTTTTATCATCAAACCGTTACCACCGAGCAAATAGAAAACTATTTAAGTGAGCAAAGTGGTATTGACTTAACCGCTTTTTTTAATGAATATTTAAGAAGCACAAAAGTTCCCAAACTAGAATATAAAATTGAAAACAAACAACTAAAATATCGTTGGACTCATATTGTAGACAACTTTGATATGCCTGTACAAGTAACTATTAATGATAAAGAGCAGTGGTTATTCCCAAAATCTGAATGGAAAACAATGCCTTTAGATTCCAACAAGACCGTATTAAAAGTTGATAGAGATTTTTATGTTGATTCAGGTAAAATATAAATAACATAAGAACCCTCTAAAATATATTTCAAAACTAATATCGAATACAAAAACGGATTATATAACAATTATGTTTCATCATTGATTGGTCATCATAAAGATGGTTTTATTCTTTTTGCTAGTAGTTTAAATTATATAAACATTATTAGTTTTTCATTAATTTATGTTATCTATTTAACTTTTTAAAAGTAAAATAAACTAGATGTACAATACCAACCAACTAAGCATATCCCAATGAAAAAAACACTTTTCTTTAGTGCATTGTGCATTATTTTAACCTCTTTTGCTGTTTTTAACAGGAATAATTTCACTGACTTAGTTCAAGAAAAACTTCAAAATTACAGTTCTCAAGAATGGCCTGAAAAAGTTTATGTCCAAACTGATAAACCCTATTATTCAGTTGGTGAAAGCATTTGGTTTACAGCCTATTTAGTAAACGGAATAACTCATGCTAAAAGCTCTAAAAGCTCTGTGCTTTATGTAGAACTCATTAATGATAAAGACAGTATTCTTGACAAGAAAAAATTATATACGACTGATATCAGCGCAGCTGGCGATTTTAAAATTGGAAAAGATTGGAAAGAAGGTAATTACTTGTTAAGGGCCTACACCAATTATATGAGAAATTGTGATTCGGATTACTTTTTTCAAAAGGAAATAACCATTTGGGGTTTAGATGAAAAAGAGAAGTCAATTAGTTTAGAAAATGCAGACTCATCACAAGAAGCTACTATTTCAGAGAAACCAGATTTAAACTTTTATCCAGAAGGTGGCTATTTAGTAGAAAATGTCACAAGTAAAGTTGCCATTAAAATTAAAAATGATATTTATAATAAAATAAACCTTTCTGGTAACATTACAGATAGCAACAATACTGTTGTGTCTCAATTTTCTACGATAGATTTTGGTCTGGGACTTTTTATTTTAACTCCTGAACCAAATAAAACATATTATGCAAACATAGAGATTAATGGTTCTGAATATAGATACCCATTACCTGAAGCTTTGCCATTGGGATATACCTTAAATGTAATCAATAAGGGAGAGCAATTATTAGTAGATATTAAATCAACAACGGCAAAAGGGCTTGCAGGCACCTATCTTGTGGCGCACCAGCGTGGGGATATGCTATTTAATAAATTAGAAACAGAAAACAAAAATAATTATTCTCTTATATTAAAAGCTGATGAATTACGAGATGGAGTAACTCATTTAACATTATTTAACCCAGAAGGTAATCCGGTTTGTGAACGTTTAGTTTTTAAAGATAATCCCAAAAACAAAGCAACTATTACGATTAAAAAAGATAAAGAAGTTTTAGGCACCAGAGAAAAATTCTCATTAAACTTAGATGTGAAAGATAGTGACGGCAACAATCTTCCAAGTCATTTGTCAATGAGTATAAGGGACATGAATACATTTCCTTACAACAATCGTTCTAAAAACATTAAAACATGGTTGTTGCTCAATTCAGATTTAAGAGGAGAAGTTAAAGATCCTGGCTACTTTTTTAATAAAGATGCCGATTTTAAAAGTCGATATCTTTTAGATTTGGTTATGATGACAAATGGCTGGAGCCGTTTTACTTGGCAAGGTTTATTGTATGATAAAAAACATTTAGACAAATATCAAGTTGAAAAAGGCATCACACTTTCTGGAACCACCAAATTTCTAAAATCGCCTTACACAGCTACACCTGCATACTCTAAATTAACATTTTTTGGAGATCAAATTATTGAAGAACCTGTTCAAAAATCAAATTCTCAAGGAAAATTTAGTTTTGGTCCTTATATATTTTATGATTCTATACAAACCTTAGTTCAATCGAGATTAACAAATTTTAAATCGAAAGATGAACAAGATAGAAATGTATTGATTTTAATGGATCAAGATAAACCAAGTCCTAAAGTCAGTAGAAGTACTATTTTAAAAAGTAATATAACTACCGAAAAACAAATTGCAAATTTTTTAAAAATGTCAAAATATATTAGTGATATTAATTTAGAATTTGACCAGCAAAGACAAAAACTAGAAGAAATCA
>TARA_R110002033_G_scaffold63069_1_pt1 | contig 41297 bp, 41 predicted proteins | sample TARA_R110002033 | Tara Oceans TARA_R110002033 (sample SAMEA4397051) | marine metagenome | biome: Polar Biome; feature: [SRF] surface water layer (ENVO:00010504); material: water (ENVO:00002006), including particulate matter (ENVO:01000060) such as... | depth 5 m
TTAACATCCCTAATCAGGTGGCCAAATTAACTATGCCACTACAAAGACATTAAATAACCCCTTAAATAGGATGGGAAACCTTAAGGGGGATATTAGAGTTTTTTATATTTTTTTCACTTTTTTGACGTCGCAAAACAGTCACTTCACTTTTCTTTTGCCTTTTTTTACTTTTTTTTCATATTTTTTTCTAGATATCAAATTTAGTAATATAAGGTGTTCTATATGTGGCAACGAAGGCTGAAAATGGCTCTTGTATGGTATTTTTTATGTAGATCTAGTTATGTTTTTCTAGAAGTGTGATTGGTTCTATAGTTACCTGGTGTTATGAGATAGTACTTAGAAAATAAGCGAACAAGGGCGCTGGCATCACTCACTCCCACTTTCTGCGCGATATACTCTAAGCTTTTATTGGTCGATCTTAACCACATTTTCGCCTCAGTTAAGCGGCGTTGTTGTAGGTATTGCTTCGGTGTCATTTTTAGGTGTCGTTTGAACAAGACAGTTAGCTGGCTTGGACTTAAATGTACATCGCAAGCTAGCTCAGCCAAGCTCCAATGCTCCTGAAAATTATGGTCCAGTCGATGTTTGGCTTTGGCTAGACGAGTGTCGCTTTGCAGTATTTTGGTTTGTGGGATAGGGAGTAAATGTTCTAGTAAATTTAATGCTTGTTGAGTTTTAAGTGGATTATGAGATTCACCAATTAGGCTAGATAGAAATGGCAAATACGCCTTAGTTTGTGCATTAAGCTCAACAAAATTGTTTTTGCTTTCGATCTGGCTGTCCCAAACGGGAAGCGAATTAAGGATCAGGCAGTGGTTATTTTCTCTTGCCAAATGGGTATGGGTTTGATTTGAGGAAATCATGCAAGCCTGTCCAAATTGAACTGCTTGCTGGCGATTTTCTACGTCTAATATCAGATGACCAGAAAGCGGTAGTACAATTTGAGTATGAACATGGGAATGGACATTGGCCGTATCTTTATAGGAAATGACTTCTATGAGATCTCGCATGGGTTTGATTCCTTATTTCCTACTCTAATCTTTATTTGAGTTACAGAAAGTATAATGATCTCTCTTTAATTAGCTGTAATTATATTCTCTGTCATTATATTTAAAAGTAAGCGATCAAATCAAAAGCCGAATAAATTAAAAGGAAATAATATGCGTCATTTGCTTGCTCTACTGTTTTGTTTCTCCCTGCCAAATGCGTGGGCTGAGATGACGTTGACCCTTCTAGATCAAGATAACCTTCCTGTCTCTGATGCGGTTGTTATGGTGTCAAACAATGCAGTAAGAACACCTAATACTGTGGCTGTAATGGATCAGATTGATGAGTCTTTTGTGCCCCGTGTATTAGTGGTGCAAAAAGGTCAGTACGTTAGCTTTCCTAATAGTGATGATATTCGGCATCACGTTTACAGTTTTTCTCAGCCAAAAACGTTCGAGATTAAACTTTATAAAGGCACAGAAGTTGCCCCCATCTTGTTCGATAAGGCTGGACTTGTTGTTCTTGGCTGTAACATACATGACGATATGATTGGTTACATTATCGTTGCTGATAATACCTTTGCGCTAAAAACAGACCAAGACGGCAAAGTGCGTATCCCTGCTAAAAGCGGTGACTCAGTATCTTTGTGGAGTGAGCGATTTATTGAGGGTGTGAACGCTGTAAAGAAAATCGCTATCACAAGCAATATAGAGCAAAGTATCTCGCTGGAGCTTTTGCCTCCTATTGGGATGATGGATCACAGTAATATGGATAAAGGATTTGGTAAAAAGAAATGGTCAAAGTGATCCAAATTAAATGCGCGGCAGGAATCTAATGAATAAAAACATGATCAAGATATTAGCTGTCAGCAGCTTTGTGTTATCAGCTTCGTCTGTTATGGCAGCCGATGGCAAAATTCTGGCGACAGCGGGGCTTTCACAAGTAGAAGGCAGTGGCGGTGGTGGGCTTGTGCCATGGGCGACTTTGGCAGGCTACGACAGTCGCGACGAAACGGCTGCGTCATTTTTTATCACAGACGTAAATGTCAGTGATTATCGCTTGTCCTCCATCGGTGTGGCGACCAGCTTCTACGACAGGGTCGAGCTAAGTTACGCTCAGCAGACGTTTGATTTGCCTGTTGATCTGGTGAAAGCGTTAAGCGTAGGAGACATAAAACAAGATATCTTTGGTGTGAAAGTTCGCTTATATGGCGATGCAGTGTATTCCGCCTATCCTCAAGTCAGTGTTGGTTTACAGTATAAGCAATTAGACAGTGATACGGTTGCTGCGTATCTTGGGGCAAAAGACGACAGTGGAACTGATTTTTATGTTGCTGCGACTAAAGTGCATTTAGGTGCGGTTGCGGGTTACAACCTTGTATGGAACTTAACTGCTCGTGCTACCAAAGCCAATGAAATGGGCTTGTTAGGCTACGGTGGGCCAGACAACAACGATTACCAAGTGATGATGGAAGGCAGTGTCGGCCTGCTGTTATCGCCTAACTGGGTAGTGGGTATGGAATACCGTCAGAAACCAAGCAATCTAACCAGCGTAGAAGAAGATGATTGGAAAGATGTCTTTGTGAGTTATATGCCGAATAAGAATGTTAATTTCACCGCGGCTTATGTCGACTTAGGCACAGTTGCCACTAAGAAAGATCAAACAGGCATTTATTTATCCATGACGGGGTACTTATGGTAAACCTAGTAAAAACCGCATTCATTGCATTTAGCGTATTTTTGGTTGCCTGCGCTGCGCCAAGTAAAGCGCCACAAAGCTTATATGACGAAATTGGTGGCAAGCCAACTGTCGAAGCTATTACCGATAACTTTATTGAAGAAATTAGCTTTAATAAAGACATCTATCGCTATTTTGAAAAAACCAATATCACTCGCTTCCGTGAAAAGTTCATCGAGCATCTTTGTGTGAATACAGGTGGCCCATGTACTTACACTGGCGACACCATGTTGAAAGTACACCAAGGTCAAAACATCAATGAAACCGACTTCAACACCACTGTCGATTTATTGGTCAACGCTATGAAAAAAGCAGGCTTAACCTATCCGCAGCAGAACCAAGTGTTAAAAGTGCTCGCGCCGATGCGTGGGGAGATGCTTTACAAATAAATAGCCTCATGAGAGTCGATTTTAAAACCACCTATTCGAAAGCGACCTCAGGGTCGCTTTTTTATTTGATCTCGGTCAGCTAATGGCAAAGCATTCATAGTCTTGTCGTGAGCATCGGAGTAGGGTGAAAGATAACCTTTGTGAATTCACTATAAGGTAACGTCAAATAAGAGAAATACGATGCTGGCTATTTTCACTGATTTAGCAGATTGGCTCACCTTCATATTATTTGGCTTGTCACCGAATTCGAAACTCGGTGATGCGGTACATTTCTTTATCGAAGACACCACCAAGATTTTTTTCCTCTTGGTCATCATGATCTACTTTATTGCGTTGTTACGTGCGTCGCTCAATATTGAACGAGTCCGCGATTATCTCGCTAAGAAAAATCGTTTTATTGGCTATTTAACCGGATCTGTCTTCGGTGCCATCACGCCTTTTTGTTCTTGTTCAAGTATTCCGGTATTTCTCGGTTTTACCTCGGCGGGCATTCCTGTCGGTATTACCATGTCGTTTTTATTGACCTCACCGTTGATTAACGAAGTTGCTGTCTTGCTACTGCTGAGTTTGGTTGGCTGGCAAATTACCTTGATGTACGTTTTGGTTGGCATGGCGGTTGGTATCTTGGGTGGCGTATTTCTTGATCTCATCCGAGCTGAAAAAATGCTACAGCCTTTTGCCCTAAAAGCGTACCAATCGGCAACACCTGTCGCTGATTCAGATGGTGATACTGCCGCTAAACCAACGCTGTCTTTTCGTGAACGACATGACTTTGCTAAGAATGAGCTGTGGGATATTTTCTCGCGAGTGTGGAAATGGGTTTTTATTGGTGTTGGTCTTGGTGCAGCGTTGCACGGTTATGTGCCTGTATCTTGGCTAGAAGGTAACCTTGGCGACGGCCAATGGTGGTCAGTGCCTTTGGCGGTATTGTTTGGAATTCCGCTTTATTCAAATGCAACGGGCGTGATTCCTATTATGGAAAGCTTGATCACCAAAGGTCTGCCAATCGGTACCACTATGGCGTTTTGCATGAGCACCGTCGCGGCCAGCTTTCCAGAATTTATCCTACTTAAACAAGTGATGACGTGGAAATTGCTTGCCATCATTTTGGCGATGTTGCTTTTCTCCTTCACTTTAGTGGGTTGGATTTTGAATCTTGTTAACTGAAACGCTAATCAAAAAAGGAACAATCAAATGAAACAAGTCAAAGTACTGGGCAGTGGTTGCAGCAAATGTGTGAAAACGGCTGAACTTATCAAAGCCATCGCCGCGGAAAACGAAGTTCCAGTAAATGTAGAGAAAGAAACCAGCGCCGAAGCCATCATGAGTTACGGTGTAATGAGCACACCAGCTGTGGTGATAGACGATGTTGTTGTGCACTACGGCTCGATTCCTGATAAGAAAAAAATACAAAGCTGGTTCTAATCGGCGAATTGATTAGCATATTGAATATAGCGTGACGATTATGGATTTTCATAAAAGTCTTGTAGTAGGCTCATTGGCTAGTCAAGGAAGGCGTGTTGCGTGGTGAATCCGATTTCTCCTGAATTTCTTGACGCTAAACTTTAAACCAACCAAGAATCTGGAGTATCTCATGATCCCAAAGACAGCAAAAATGCGTGTCGCAAGACCAACTGACAACCTAGCTAAAATCACCGACATGTATGTTAATGGCCTAGGTTTCAAATTGCTTGGTAGCTTCGAAGGTCATAATGGCTTCGATGGCTCTATCGTCGGTCATGAGCAGCATAACTATCACTTAGAATTTACCCATCATAAAGGCGCAACCGTCGGTAAAGCGCCGACGCAAGATAACCTACTCATCTTCTATTTTACCGACACGCAAGTATGGGAAGAATGCTGTGAAAAGATGCAAGCAGCAGACTTTGTTCATGTGCCATCCTACAACGATTATTGGGACGACGTCGGCAAAACTTTTGAAGACGTAGACGGTTATCGAGTGGTATTGCAAAACCGCGAGTGGACGGCTTAATTACGATAGAGTCGGTGCCTTTTATCTTGCCGTAGGTCAGTCTTTATTCAACAAATACTATCTTCTTTTTATCTCTGGCCTTAAATTAGGGTTATCTAATGTTAAATCTAATTAAGGTGAACCATGAAAAGCTACAAAGAAATTAACAAAGACCAAAATGCCTTTGCACGCGAATATCGTAAATCTTCTCCTGAGATATTGGATGGATTTATGGCCATGCACAAAGCTGCTATGGAAGAGGGCGCGCTGGCAGTTAAAGTAAAAGAAATGATGGCGTTAAGTATTGGTATTGCTTCACGCTGTGATGGTTGTATTGCCTCTCACGCCAAAGCCGCACTTCGTGCTGGCGCGACTCGGGAAGAATTGATCGAAACCATCAACGTTGCGCTTATGATGGGCGGAGGCCCAGCGGTTATCTACGGTACACAAGCATTGGCAGCAGTAGATGAGTTCTTAGCTGACTGATCAGAAAGAGACAACCTTCCTAGTGACGGAGGAAGGTTGTGAGTGCTTAGTTCGGTAGCCAAGTAACCAATGACGGGTAAAGGGCAACGATGGCAAGTGTCAGTAATTGCAGTAGTACGAAAGGGATTGCGCCCTTGTATATCTCTGCCATGCTGATGTCACTTGCTGCGCTTCTTATGTAGAACAACGCCATGCCAACGGGCGGTGTTAAAAAGGAAGTTTGCAGACATAACGCCATAAGAATCGCGACCCAAACAGGATCGAAGCCAAAACCTACTAAAATTGGCATCACCAGAGGTGCGACGATTAAGACGATTTCCATCCAGTCTAAGAAAAAGCCTAATAAAAAGATGATTAGAATCACACAGAACAACACGCCTTCTGGGCTGAGTGGCAAAGCATGAAGGGCGTTTTCAATCACTTCATCACCACCGTAACCGCGTAAGACCACAGAAAAACAGGATGCACCAAAGATCAAGGCGTATAAGAAAGCGACAGATCGGCCTGTTTGATAACAGACAAAACGCAAGTCGTGCCATTTTAATCTGCCTGAACTCCAGGCTAAAAAGGTTGCGCCAGCAGCGCCAATTCCAGAAGCTTCCGTAGGTGAAGCGATACCCGCAATGATGGAGCCCAATACAGCCAAAACTAAGACTAGTGGTGCGAACAGAGCTTTAGAAATATCTCGAATAATATCAAATTTGCTTACGCCACTTTCTTCATCGAAGGCGACTTTTGGCATGGTAGAAGGTTTAATCAGGGCATAAATAAAGATAAAAAGTACGAAGCTGGTTGCCAGCAATAATCCCGGTATGATTGCGCCCATAAAAAGGTCGCCAACAGGAATACGTAATTGATCGCCCATCACTACCAGCATGATAGAAGGTGGAACAAGAATGCCAAGACAACCTGTTGCTCCAACTGTACCTGCGCTGATCCATTTCGCGTAACCTGCTTTAAACATAGTTGGAAGTGCAATGGTGGAAAGCAGTACGACTGATGCACCAATAATGCCAGTAGATGCTGCAAGCACAACACCGATCAGAACCACTGCGATTGCCAATCCACCTGGTGTTTTACCTAAAACGCGACGCATTGCTTCAATTAAACGTTCGGCAATACCAGAGCGATCAAGCATGTATCCCATAAAGATGAACATCGACATAGGGATTAGTGAGTAGCTGGAAATGGTTGAAAACGTCCTGTTGGCGACAAAACCTATGGTGCGCAGTTCTGCTACATCGTAGACATCAAATGAGACAAGGATGCTACCCAACGTGGCAAATAATACGCCGACGCCGCCTAAAACAAAGGCAACAGGAAAACCTGAAAACAGAATTAGCATAAAGGTAGAAAATAGTAGAAAAACAAATAACTCATTCATGATGCGATCCCTTTTCCGCAGGAGTCGATGAGGCGGAGACAGCGTTGGGTTGAATCAAAAAAGCAATGTTGCGGAAAAGAATCGCAACACCTTGCAGTGCTAAAAGGCTTAAGCCGAGAGCCATAACACCCTTGATGATATAGCGAGCGGGCAATCCTGAAGGCATTGGGGAGCCTTCACGTAATGACCAAGAATAGGTGGTGATTTCCCATGCGTGCCATGAAACGAGAATGGTATAAGGGAAAAACAAAAATAAGATACCAAGAATCTCGACCCATGCACGACGTTTAGGGCTGAATCTATTGTGAAAAATATCAACTCGAATGTGTTCATCCGCTTGGTAGGTATAGGCTAAGCAGGACATAACAACGATGGCATTTAGGTGCCATTGGACTTCTTCTAGTTCCACCAAGCCGATATTGAAAACGTAGCGCAATATCACGTTTATCAAGATGGTGAGGATTAAAATGGGCAGAATAAGTGAGCCAGCTTTGCCGACAGCAACGGAAAAAGCTCCGATTTTGTCGGCAATGGAGTTTATGGTGTACATCAAAATAGCTCCGATTGTGTAAGGCGGTATAGTAGACGTTAAAGAATAAAACCGAGAAAGACGTCATGTCACTCTCGGTTTTATTTGAAGTTAATTGCCTTTATATTCAGTCCACAGAGACACTTTTTCACGGTAGCTATTGAGAGAATCTAGAGTGCGTTTGAAGTCAGCATCTTTATTCGCTTCTTCATTCATTACTTCGTCTGTGCCTTTTTTGAAGGCCGCTAGAACGGCAGGAGGGAAGGCTTTAATTTGAGTGCCAGCTGCTTTAAATTTATTAATGGCGTCGGCATTGGCTATCGTGGTGGAAGAGACTGTCCATAGTTGAGTTTCACGACAAGTGTCTTCGATCAGGCCTTGTTGTGCTGCGCTCATAGAGTCCCATTTGCGTTTGTTGATGATTAGCTCATTGATTGCAGCAGGTTGGTGCCAGCCAGGTAGATAGTAATATTTAGCTACTTTTTCGAAGCCCATAGCAGCGTCAATTGCAGGCATAGAGAACTCAGTTCCATCTATGACGCCACGTTCTAGGTTAGGGTAAATATCGCCACCACCAAGAAGAACCACTGATGCGCCGGCTTTTTTCATGACTTCGCCAGCAAGTCCTGCGAAGCGGATTTTTTTACCTTTCAAATCATCAGTACTATTTATTTCAAAGTTATACCAGCCGCCCGCTTCCGCATCCATTAGACCGCAAGGAACTGTTACAACGCCTTGCTTGGCATAGATGTCACGCCAAATTGCTAAACCGCCGCCGTTATAGATCCAATCTAAATACTCTAGTGCTGATGGGCCAAATGGAACGCCACCAAACAGCTGTAAAGCTGGGAATCGTCCAGCAACGTACAGAGGCGATGTATAGCCTGCATCTAGCGTTCCTTGCTGAACGGCGTCAAAGATTTCTAGTGGTGGGACCAGTTTTCCAGCAGAGTAGAGTTTTACTTTAATGTCTTCTGAAGTTGTTTTGATCCTGTCGGCTAGGTGTTGGGCACTCTGTCCGCTAGCAGGTAGGGTAAGTGGCCAAGCGCTTTGGATGTCTAGACGAACCGAGGAAGCGGTTGCTCCCATGGATCCCATGATGGCTATTGATGAGAAAAACGCAGTAACTAATGGCTTATAAGGCATTGGGGGTATCCTCGTAGGTGCTCACTATCTAGAAATAGTTTGAGCTGCATTTAGCGGTTTGATCCGCGATAATTTTTATTTGAACTTTAATTTGATTCTCTTGTGAGAGTCATAATGCATTTTTATAGAAACACATTTTTAATTGAATGTTCAAGTAAATATTCATGCATTCAAGTATTGTGCCAAACCATATTTTGTTAATTATGTGGGCTTTTTTGAGTTTGAATTAGTATTTATTGATGGTTTAAAAATATAGATATATGAATAAAATCTTTATATTTCAGTTGGTTGTGTTGTTTTTGGGTGTTCTATAATTAATCTATGATCGTAAGTGGGGATATATTTCTTGAGAGTGGGTTTTTCGAAAAGATAACAAATTAAAAGATACAAAAATGCACCGAGTTTGAGCGATAATCTCGTTCAAACTAACTTTGGTGCGTTTAAAAGGATGTGTTTGTGGTTCTATTGAAGAGTTTCTGCTTTTAGCTGTAGTGCTCGGGTAAATTGTGAAATAGCTCTTCCAGTAGTTTGTTGAGCCTTTTTATTTTTGCTTCGGTCATGCCTTTAAAGCTTTGTTTGAATAAATCTTTGGTGATAAAGCGAATGTCTTCAACTGCGTTGATGCCTTTTTCAGTAAGCATGACTTCAGTAACACGACCATCATCACTTCTAACTCTTGTGTCTACAAGACCATCTTGTTTCATGCGTTGGATGATTTTTGTAACGGTAGGAAGTTTGGCGATGGCGTGTACTGCGATTTGTGAAACGCTACAGGTGCCTTCTTCCTTCAAAGTGAACAGAATTCGCCACCTTGGGATGTCAAGATTGACTTTTTTTAGTGCTTTTTCAACAGCGACACTATAGCGACCATGAACTTGATTTAGCCAGTAAAAGGGAAAGTCTTCTTTGTGGAAATCTTCACTTGCAGGGTTATATCGTTGACTTCGTGGAGCTCTAGGTTTGCTGGTCATTAAAAATCCTTGCTTCTTATAAGTGATAGAATGTACAAAAAATGACGTTTTTAGTCAATTGAAACATCAAGCATTTATATCAATAATGATTCTCAATTGCAATAAAAAGTAAGGGCGTGTTTTGTGAAATAGCCAACTCTTGGTTGGCTATTAAGGTTGGCTATTTTTGGGGAGGCTACCAGCAGGGGCCTTTTTCGGCTTCCATTTTGCGAACCATAGCGTTATAGAATTTGTCTGCAAAGCCGCTATCTTTAATTAGCATTTGCGTTAAATCTGCGCATTTTTCGCGAATACTTTGTTCTAGTAATACATCTTCACCACCAAGTGCACCAGAGGTGACTTGAATTTCTGCGGCGCGCTGCACTGTCCACAAAAGGAAAAAAGTACGTTCTATGTCAAATTCGCCAACTGCGATGCCGTGATTTCGTAAGACTAGAATGTGTTTCTGTCCGAGGCTTTCAAGCATGCGGCCTTTTTCATTTTCAAAGAGAGTAATGCCTTCAAATGCGTGGTAGCCAACGCGGCCATAAAGTTGTGCGCCGTAAAAGCTATCGTGGGTGAAACCCTGTTTTTTCATCGCAATTGCTGAGACTTCATTGGTGTGGGTGTGGATGACGCAGTGTATGTCTTCTCGTGCTGCATGAATGGCTCCGTGAAGAGCAAAGCCAGCAGGGTTGCCATCGTATGGCGAGTCATCCAGTTTGTGGCCGTTAACATCCACCTTGATCAAATTTTCTGGAGTGATTTCTGTATAATTTAGACCAAATGGATTAACTAGATACTCGCCTTCAATGTGGGGGAGGCGAGCGGAAATGTGGTTGAAAATGGTTTCTGTCCAGCCAAAAAAGTCTATTAGGTGGTAGCAGTGAGCTAATTTAACACGAAGAGCCCATTCTTCTTCGCTAATGTGGGTTGGACGGTTCACTGAGTTGCTCATTTGTGTTCCCTTTATGGTGTTTGTTGTTTTATGTGTTGTTAATTTTAAAGTTGCTTTTGAGTTTGTGGTTGTGCCGCAATAAATTGAGTTAAATCCAACAGGTTTTGCGTGGCGATCATGGGAATGTCTACCTTGTTTGCCAGCTCCAATACCGAATAGCCGATAGCGTCGAGCTCTAAAGGTTGGCCAGCTTCGTAGTCTTGTAGCATGGAGGTTTTGACAGCGCCCATGCCTGCACCAAGTTCCATAAAAGTATGAGGATCAAAACGAATTCGTGCACCATAGGCGGCGGCAATGAGTAGAACTTCGTCGAGCATTCTGCGAACTAGAGGCTTTAGGCGATCATCAGCGTAAAGTTGTTCTAATGTGCCTTTGGTGACAACTGAAAGTGGGTTAGAGGTAATGTTGGCCGCCACTTTAGTCCATATCTGATCACGAATATTATCAGTAGCGCGGGCTTCGATGCCTGCGTCTTCAATTACTTTGCGAACTTCTTCGAGTCGTTCGCTCATTTGGTGATTTATTTCACCAAGTACAATTAGGTGCGGGTTGGTTGAAGTAACGACGCCCGGCGAGTTTCTAAATGCGGTAATAAATACCACGCAGCCAATTAGGTGAGTATGAGGAAGCAATTTACTGACTGAGCCTTCAGGATCAATGGCTTGAATGCTATCGCCAGAAAAACGTCCTTCAATGCCTTGGAAATACCACCATGGAATGCCGTTCACAACAGGAATGACAATTGTCTTTTCATGCAGCATGGGGGTAATGAGTTTAAGCATAGCAGGCAAGGCAGGCGCCTTGGTGCAGATGAAAATAATATCTTGCGGGCCAAGTTCTTTTGCTGAATCGGAAGCGTTAACTGTGACCTTATGCTCACCGTCTATGTCGGTGAGATGAATGCCTTTTTTCTGAATGGTTTCGAGGGTGGTTCCTCTAGCAAGAACATTCACGGTTTGGCCTGATTTTGCTAGGCGGGCGGCTAGTGTGCACCCAATAGCGCCGGCTCCTGCGATACAAATATTCATAATCAATTTTTCCGTTTGAAAATGAGAAAGGCTCTAAAAAGAGTGCTTTCTCGTGTTTAGTAATAAGCTTCTTGCCTGTTTACTTAATGTTGTTGACGATCTTAACTAGAAAGTAATTCTTGGTGCTTGCTGGCTAATCCTAGATAGGCTTCGATGACTCTAGGATCATTAGCGAGCTCTGCTGCTGGGCCTTGCATAGCCACTTGCCCACCTTCGAGAACATAAGCGTAATCAGCTACTTTTAGTGCTGCACGCGCATTTTGTTCCACCAGAAGTATGGAGACACCTTGGCGGCGTAAATCTGCAAAAATACGAAAAATCTCTCGCGTAATTAATGGCGCTAGGCCAAGACTAGGCTCGTCTAGCATCAAGAGCTTTGGTTTGCTCATCATGGCCCGACCAATGGCAAGCATTTGACGTTCTCCGCCAGATAACGTGCCAGCTTGCTGTTGGCGTCGTTCCCATAAACGAGGGAAGAGGCTGTAAATTTCGCTCAAGGTTTGGTCGTAGCTCTTATCACCACGGCGATAGCGTTGAAACGCACCTAACAATAGATTGTCCTGAACTGTCATTGTGGAAAACAGTTCTCGTTTTTCGGGAACTAAGCCAAGCCCATGGCCAACCAGAGTTTCAACATCTGGGCTGATGAAGTCTTTACCGTTAAAGTGAATGGTGCCTTTGGAAGGTAAGATTCCCATGATGGCGGACAGTAATGTGGTTTTACCTGCGCCATTTGGACCGATAACAGTCACCAGTTTCCCTTCTTTCAAGGTCAGATCGATACCGGTTAGTGCTTCCACTTTGCCATAAGCAACACGAAGGCCGCTGACGTCGAGTAGATTTTTTTCTGTAGCTTGAGTCATTATTCGGCACCTCCCAAGTAGGCTTCTAAAACAGCAGGGTTGGTTTGAATTTCTTCTGGTAAGCCTTCGGCAATTTTTTCACCAAACTCCATCACCACAATTCGATCAGCAAGGTTCATAACAAAGTCCATGTCGTGTTCAACCAAGAGAATAGCCAAGCCTTCTTCGCGGAGTTTCTTGAGTAGTTCTGCTAGTGCTTGTTTTTCCTGATGGCGAAGCCCTGCTGCTGGTTCATCTAGAAGTAATACACATGGATCGGCGCAAAGTGCGCGAGCAATTTCAAGGATACGTTGCTGCCCAAGAGATAGGCTACCTGCTTCGGTATAAAGGTGTTCGCCTAATCCGACGCGTTCAAGCTGGTATTGGGATTCTTTAAGAAGGCGTTGCTCTTCGTCACGTTCAAGATGTAGTGCAGAGCTGATGATGCCCTTGTTGCCGCGCATGTGTGCACCTAGTGCGACGTTTTCTAATACTGTCATGGAGGTCAGTAATTTTACATGCTGAAAGGTGCGGCTCATGCCCATTTGAGCGACTTGGCGAGAGCTTTTGCCTTTTAGGCTTTGGTTCAAAAAGAGCACTTCGCCATCACTGGGTGTATCGACGGCAGACAGTTGGTTGAACATGGTGCTTTTGCCTGCGCCATTTGGGCCGATGAGGGCAAGCACTTCGCCTGCGTGCAGCTGAAGATTCATCTCGTTATTGGCAATTAGACCACCGAAGCGGCGAGTAACATTGCAAGCTTCTAAAACTAATTTGCCTTTTTGTGGTAATTCACGGCGTGATAGTTCTGTAGCGGATGGGTTTATTTTTATGTGGTCTTGATTGCGCCACGACGCTGGTGCAAATTTCACCAATAAAGGCCAAATGCCGCCGGGTGAGCGTTGCATCATGAAAATGATTAATAGGCCCAAAACAATGGATTCGTATTGACCGTTTCCACCCATAATAAGAGGTAGCCAGTCTTGTAGCCATTGTTTGAGCATGGTCAAAATGCCTGCGCCAAGTAGTGCCCCCCAGACGCTGCCAACGCCACCAACCAATGCCATAAATAGGTAATCAATACCCATGCTAAGACCAAAAGGTGTTGGGTTAACAAAGCGTTGCGTGTGCGCGTAAAGCCAGCCAGAAATGGCAGCAAACAGAGCGGAGATCAAGAAAATAACCATCTTTGAACGAAAGGTATTTACGCCCATGGATTCTGCCATTAATTGACCGCCTTTTAGGGCGCGAATGGCGCGACCTTCACGGGAATTTAGTAGGTTGCTGGTAATCCAGACCGCTAACATCAGAATCGCCCAAATTAAGTAATAAATCTTTTCCCCTTTATCGAGAAGAACGCCAAACAGACTTAAAGAAGGTAAACCGCTAATCCCAGTATGTCCGCCCATAGAGCTCATGGTGCCAAACAAGTAATACAGCGAAATGCCCCAAGCAATGGTGCCTAGTGGTAAATAGTGACCTGATAATTTAAGGGTGAGTGCGCCAAGGAATAAGGCAACGGCTGCCGTTAATAGCAAACCAATAAGCAGCCCGATCCAAGGTGATCCTGCCGACCAAGCTAGCCAGCTCGGTAGTTGTTCTGTGGTGGTTAGGTAAGCAGTGGAATAAGCGCCAAGCCCAACAAAAGCTGCCTGACCAAAGCTGGTCATGCCGCCTACACCTGTGAGTAATACTAAGCCAAGTACGACTAATGCGTATAGACCAATATAGTTAAGTAGAGTGACCTGAAATGTTGGTAGCACTTGAGGTGCAATGGCAAGTACGACTAAGCCAAAAATAATTAAATTACGCGATTTCATTTATTCGTCATCCTCTACATGATGGCTGTTCATCGAGCGCCAGATTAGGAATGGAATAATCAGGGTGAAAACGATGATTTCTTTGTAATTGCTCGCCCAAAACATGGAAAAAGCTTCGATCATACCAACAGCAACCGCACCAATAGCCGCAATTGGGTAGCTGACAAGGCCGCCAATAATGGCGCCGACGAAGCCTTTTAAGCTGATGATGAAGCCGGAGTCATAATAAAGTGTGGTGATTGGGGCAATTAAAATACCCGACGCACTGCCGATAAAAGCGGCTAGAGCGAAAGTGGCCTTACCAGCAAATACGGGTGAAATACCTTGCAAGCGAGCGCCCATTCGGTTTACTGCTGTGGCGCGAAGTGCCTTGCCGTAAAGTGTGCGTTCAAAAGCGATGAATAAGGTCACAATGAGGAAGATAGAGACCAGAATAACCCATAGGGTTTGGCTCTTCAGCATCACGGTACCTAGGCGGAAACCCGTATCTGAGAAGGGTTGTGTGCGGGCGCCTTCAGGCCCAAATAATAATAGACCGACGCCTACCATGGCGACATGGAGCGCAATGGAGACAATCAATAAAACCAGTGCTGGTGCGTCTGCAAGAGGTTGGAAAAACAGACGATACATAATTGGGCCAAGTGGCACGATTAGGCAAAGCGTTAATAAAACTTGGCAAGCCATTGGGATTTCTGCCAAAGACAAATTATTTAATAAGCCTATCATTACAAAGGCATAGCCGAGTTTGAGGGCTATTTTTTTCATCTTGTTTCGATCGATGTGATGTTTGATTTGTTGATACAAATCTAAGGCGCAATCGATCAAAACAAGACCGAGTAGGAGCCATTCTAATTTTGGGGCTTTACCCATCTGCATGGCGGCCATTGTTAGTGCGCCAAACGTTACGAACTCGCCTAGTGGAATAAGCAATATTCGTGTGACTGTAAAAACCAGCAAAATAGACAGGGCCAATAAGGCATAAATAGTCCCATTGGTTAGGCCATCCTGTCCAAGCAGTGTGGCGATCTGAAAGTTCATTTAGTGTGATTCCTTTTGTTCTCATCGATTTTGTGGCTTCGTGGCCGCAAAATTTATAATTATATTCTCGCTGGGGTGGGTTGGAGCTGTGTGCCCACCCCAAGTCGAGGGGGGCATTATTTTAGTAGTACCCATTTGCCATTTTTGACAGTGATCAAAACGCGACCGCGTTCGTCAAAGCCGCTGTGGTCTTCTGCTGTCATGTTGTAAACGCCTTGTGTTGCTGGCATTTCTTTGGTTTTTTCCAGTGCGTCACGAAGAGCGCTACGGAATTCGGCTGAGCCTGGTTTGCCAGATTTTAGTGCGCTTGGGATAGCGTTTTGAAGGAGTAGTCCGGCATCTAGAACGTTACCGCCAAAGGTGGCCGGTGTTTCGCCGTAGAGTTTTTTGTAGTCGGTAATGTATTTTGTAGCTATTTCTTTGGAAGGGCTGTTTGGTACTTCATCTAAAACTAGCATGGAACTTGCTGCTAGGATGGTGCCTTCAACTGCTTTGCCGCCAAGTCGAAGAAAAGCATCTAGTGCTGCGCCGTGAGTTTGGTAGATTTTGCCGCTGTAGCCTTGGTCTTTAAGGGTGGTTTGCGGCATCACTGAAGAGCTTCCAGGTGCGGCAATCAAAACGGCATCTGGGCTGGCCATCAGTATTTTTAAGCTCTGGCCTGTCATGGATGTATCTTGGCGCTGAAATTGTTCGCTCGCTACAATTTGAATGCCAGCTTTTTGGGTAAGGTCTTTCATTACCTTGGCCCAGTTCTCACCGTATGGATCTGCAGTCCCGATGAGGCCAATGGTTTTTATACCGGTTGATTTCATTTGTTCGACTAATGCTTCGGCAATTAGATCGTCATTCTGTGTGGTTTTAAAAACCCATTTCTTTTGTTCTGTCATTGGCAGTACAACGGCTGCGGTCCCAACTGGAGCCAGCATTGGTGTGCCTGATTCTGCCGCAAATTGAATAACGCTCATTGCGTTGCCTGAACCGCTTGGCCCTATGATTGCATCTACGTGTTCTTCGTCAATTAGCTTTTTAAATGCTTTAACTGTTGCGGTTGGGTCGCTTCCGTCATCCAGTGAAATATAGGAGATTTTTTCGCCTCCGGCGGAGGTGGGGAGTAGTGCAACGGTATTTTTTTGAGGGATTCCCACTAAGGCGATAGGCCCAGTGCTGGAAGTGACTACGCCAATTTTAATGTCAGCGTTTGCTAACGGTGCGAGTAGTGAAGAACTTAGAAATAAAGCAGAGATTACTCTTTTAGGTGTCATAAGATTTTCCTGTATGTAGTTAACACTATGTAATTTTTTACAGCGCTTTCTATCGCTTGGAGATCATTTGGCATCTCTTCGGCAGGTTTTATTCTTCTATTTATTTTTATTGAATTTATACATTTCTATACCTTAATCCGGAGTTAGCCTGCCATTGTTTTTTGCAAAAAACAATATAAAAAAACAAATAAAAAAGATTTTAAAAAATGCCTTTTGTTCATATTTATTTTTTTATGTGAATTTTATTTGGCATTTTTAATGTGTTTTATAGGTGATTATTATGTTGTCTATTTTTATTATTAATCTATATTAAACAATAGTTTATGTGTTTATTTGTTTTTATTTGAAATATAAAAAATCCTTATTGTTTGTTTTTTGATCTATTTTTTTATTGATCCTTAACTTGAAAATTTAGTTGACAAGTAAAGTAATTAGTACGACCTTATTAGCATTCTTTATACATTTATTTAATGTTTTTGAGTGATGCAAACCAAGACGTTAGGCGATGTGTTTTTGATGTTGTTCGGTGATGAGAGCGAAAACTTTTAGTCTTTTTATTAATGCAGTAAAAATACTGAAAAATCTTCATTTGAACAGTTCACTCATCCCTAGTGAGTCGGTAACTAAATCTGCATTAGAGGAGCTAATTATGAGTCTGAAGAACACGGTTACGTCTTACCAAGAAAAAGCCTCGGCATCTGTTTTTGATGCTTTAGGAAGTGAGGCGTTTGGAGCATTGATGAGTGACATTAGAGTTCGTGCTCGCAATAGCGAATTCGATGATCAGCAATTTATTAGTCAGGACATCATTGAACAATTTCGCAGTTTAGGTATTTACCGTGCGCTGGTTCCAAAGCGTCTTGGTGGCGATGAAATAACCGCGGCTCAGTTTTGTGAAGTGATTGAAGAGATCTCTAAAGCAGATGGTTCTGCTGGTTGGGTAGCTAGCTTTGGTATGGGTGTTGTGTACTTGTCGGCTTTGCCAATAGATACGCTAAAAACGGTGTATGCAAAATCACCAGATGTAGTGTTTGCTGGTGGCATTTTTCCGCCTCAACCTGCTGAAAAAATAGCCGATGGTTTTTGTGTAAAGGGCCGTTGGAGTTTTTCTAGTGGTTGCATGGGGGCTGATGTGGTCGGCGTTGGTATCGCACCAAAAGAAGGTGAAAAATTAGAGCTTCCTCGTATGGCAGTGATGCCAGCAAGTAAAGCAGAAGTGAAGAAAAACTGGGACGTAGTTGGCCTTGCAGGAACAGGCAGCCATGACTTAGTTGTTAATAATGTGGATGTGGCTGAAGAGTGGACCTTTGTTCGCGGAGGTGCTTCTAACTTAGACGAGACAATGTTCCGTTATCCTTCTCTTTCTTTTGCGACTCAAGTTCTTTCTGTGGTTGGTTTAGGCGTAGCACGAGCGGCGCTGGACGAACTTCAGGCTATGGCTGCTGGTCGTGCTTCAGTCACAGGTGCTCCAAATATTGGCGAGCGTCCTCTTACTCAAGCGGAAGTTGCCAAAGCCGACGCCGATTTACGCGCTGCGCGCTGCTTCTTCTATGAATCCATTAATGATGCTTGGCAGACGTTAGAAAAGAACGAATCTCTGTCTGTTCAGCAAATCAACTTATTACGCCTTTCATCGACACACGCTTCTCGTGTATCCGCTGAAGTCGCGCGTAAGGTTCAAATGTTATCTGGCATGACGGGAGTTTACAAAGCCAGCCCGTTGTCGCGTTTTGTTAATGATGCGCAAGTTGTTACTCAACACGCTTTTATGGGTGACATTACTTGGCAAAATGCTGGTGCCATATTTTTTGGGCAAAAACCATTACCGGGCTATTTATAAGAAGTTAGCTTGATTTTGCCTGTTTTTAGACGAATTTTTGATTATTGGAGAAATGAATTATGAGCGATAAAAAACCATTACGCGTACTGTTTTGTATGGGCATTAACCAAAACTTTATGGACGCTGCGCGCGAAGAGCAATTGGATGTTTGGGCGGCATTTGGCGCAATGTGGAATGGCATTCATGACATGGATGGCGTTGACGTGATCGGCAATATGGATGACGACCAAAGCATGGTTGGTCCTTCTGCTGGCTACCCTTGGACAACCTATCTTTTGGCTGATGTGAAGGATTACGACATCGTGGTTGCGTGCTGTAATTTGTTACGTACGACAGCGGTTGGCGATACGCCATACAAACTTTGGCGCTACGTGAAAATCGAATCTCGTATTGGTCGTGAACTGATTGTTCAGCGCGCCTAAGACCTGACGATGAGTATGAAGGACACAAGTATGAAGGACACAAGTATGAAGGACACGAGCGAGCTAGAAACTATATTGGCGCGAATTGATGCTTTAGAAAGTGACCGAGCGATTCGTGCTTGTATCAATCGCTACATGGATCTGTGCGATCACCTGAATCCAGCGACACCATTAGATGAATTAGGTGATCTATTTACCGAAGATGCTAAGTGGGAAGGCAAAGGTGCTCGTTATGCGAAAAGCTTTGGTGGTTATCAAGGGCGTGATGCCATTGTTTCAATGTTAGCGAAATATACCGTTGAGCCTGCTCATTTTTCGTTAAACGTGCATTACCTGTCATCCGAAGTGATTCGTGTTGATGGTGACCAGGCATCCGGCAGTTGGAACATGATTCAAGTTTCGAGCTTTAGCGCTGGTGGTTCTCATCTGAACAGTGCGCGTTTGAGCGTGTCGTTTCGACGTGATGATGGTGTGTGGCGAATGGCCCATTTTGAAACTGAGAATCTATTTAGTCGCCCAGTATCGGATTGGAATGATGATGCGACATTGCCCGTTCCTAAATAAACAAGCTGACACGAAAGCGATAGGGTCGATGTCTAAAAGATTAAAGAGAGAAAGAAGATGAGTGAATTAATTGAGTTACAAAATATCAGTCTAAAAGCGGCGGATATGGTCGAAGAGGGTCGCGTTCACAAAGCGTTATATTCAGACCCAGAAATCTTTGAAGAAGAATTAGACAAAGTATTCCAAAACACATGGATTTTCATTGGTCATGAAAGCGAAGTGCCAGAAGCGGGCAGCTTTAAAACCGCCTTCGTTGGTCGTCATCCGGTTATTTTAAGCCGTGACCGTAAAATGAATCTGCATGTTTTGCTTAATCGCTGTCGTCACCGTGGTGCAACCGTGTGTGAAGGTCGTAAAGGCAAAACGAAAGCCTTCACTTGTCCATATCACGGCTGGGGTTATGGTTTAGATGGTGGTTTGCGTGCAATACCAAAACCTGAAGAATACGAAGGTGTTATCGATAAAAACGATTTGCCATTAGAAAGCCTACGCCATGAATCTTATCAAGGCTTGGTTTTTGCGACCTTTAAGAGCGACATTGAGCCACTAGAAGATTTCTTGGGCGGCGCGAAAAAATGGATCGACTTGTTTATTAAGCAAGGTGGTGGTTATCCATTGAAAGTCTTGGGCGAGCATCGTTTTAACTTTCCAGGTAACTGGAAAATTCAGCTCGAAAACACCACAGATGCTTACCATTTCCCCATCATTCATAAGTCATTCATTAGTTCGTTGGACGATGCCACTGCCGATATTTTTGACTTCCTCGACGGTGACGGCTTTGTAGAAGATTTAGGTCATGGTCATAGCGTCATGGTGATGATTCCTGACTTAGTTGATTTAGAAGCGGATTTGGATCAACCGATTCCAGCGCGTTTTGAAGAGCTTGCTCAAGCATTACGTGACGAAGGCCAAGACGAAGAGCAGGTTAAACGTCTTGTTCGTGCAGCGCATGGTACGGGCTTTAACTTGAATTTATTCCCGAACGTGTCTTGCTCTATGGCGTTTTTCCGTGTCTTGCGTCCAGTGAGTGTGAGCTTAACTGAGATTCAACACGTCGCCATTGGTGGTGAAGGTGCACCAGTATCATTCAACCGCAAACGCATGCGTCTACACGAACACTTCCAAGGGCCAATGGGCTTCGGAACGCCAGATGATGGTGAAGCATGGGAGCGTGTTCAAAAAGGATCAATGGCTGGTAAAGATGGCTGGATTCTTGTTAACCGCGGGATGGGTAATTTGCATACATCAAAAGATGGCAACGTGGCTGGAGCGGTGTGTTCAGAAACAGGAATGCGTGGTGCTTATCAGAAATACAAGCAAATGATGGCTGCCGAAGGGGAGAAATAAGATGACGATAAACATGGATTTGCTTAACAAGGCAACGGCATTTATTTGGTATGAAGCTGACTTGCTAGATCACCAAGAATATCAAACATGGTTGTCTCTTTGGGATACAAAAGGCTTATACATTGTGCCGACTGACAACAATGAAACAGATTACGAAAACACGCTGAACCTAGCATTAGATGATGCGGGTATGCGTCGAATGCGAGTAGCACGTTTGGAAAGCGGTGAATCAGTTTCGGCTGGTGCAGCAAGTAGCACCGTTCGTATGGTGTCGCGTTTACACATTTTGGAAGAAACCGCTGACTACATTGTTGTGCGCTGTGCGATGACATTGAACGAATTACGTCACGGCAACTTAGTGACTTATCCTGCCGATTTGGAATATCGCTTAAAGCCAACAGATGACGGTTTTGTGATTGACCGTAAAGTTGTCAAGTTGATGCATTCAGAAGGTTTCTTACGCACGGTAAGTTTCATCTTTTAAACGGTTTTTCATGAAAGATAGGTAGTTTTTCATGAGACAGAGGGCGAAATAATGACTCAATCTACACAAGCACAAGTGGCGTTAGTTACTGGTGCTGCGCAAGGGCTTGGTTTTCATATTGCATCACGTTTGTTTGCCGCGGGTTTTCGCGTAGTACTGACGGATGTAAATGGTGAGGCGGCTAAAAAAGCCGCGTTGTCACTTGATCCAGAAGGAATAAACGCCATTGCTTGCGAGTTGAACATTGCGAAGAAAGCTGATTTTGAAGCGGCACTGCAATTTGCGGTCACTAAGTTTGGCGCATTGCAGGTATTGGTTAACAACGCTGCCGTAACGAAAGCGACGCCTGTCATGGATATTTCCCCAGAAGAGTTTAACGAAGTGGTGAATATCAACTTGGGTGGAGTGTTTGTTGGCTGCCAGGTGTTTGGTAAATACATGGCTGAGCAAGGTTATGGCCGAATCATCAACATGGCGTCTTTGGCTGGGCAAAATGGTGGCACTTCAACAGGTGCCCATTATGCCGCTTCCAAGGGCGGAATTTTGACACTAACAAAAGTCTTTGCCAAAGAGCTTGCTAGTAAAGGCGTGACCGTTAATGCCGTGGCACCTGGCCCGATTGATTCACCAATGGTGACCGCTTTGGTGCCAGAAGATCGTTTACCAACTTTGTTGGGTGCTATTCCGGTTGGTCGATTAGGTAATGCCGATTTTATTGGTGATGTGGTGGTGCAATTTGCTCGCCCAGAAGCCTACTTCACCACAGGGACAACGTGGGATGTAAATGGTGGTTTGTTTATGCGTTAAGCGGCTTTGTATGCTTAACATGTTTTATTTGAGTTATGTCTGTGAGCCATTGTATTTGTGAACCATTGTATCTGTGAACTAAGGCCCCGACTTAGGCTTGGGTCGGGAGGAGAGTTGGATGTCTGAAACATTATTGAAAGTAGTTGTTCGTAAACGAGAAAACCACACTGATGGTGTGATTGCTTTAGAGCTTGCGAGTCTCAATGGTGAGGCATTGCCCGCGTTTGAAGCAGGTGCGCATATTGATGTGCATTTAGGCGATGATTTAATTCGTCAGTATTCACTGTGTGGTGATCCCGCCGACATGAGTGTTTATCGCTTAGGTATTTTAAAAGATCCGAACTCACGTGGTGGATCGATTGCTGCTCATCTTAATTTGCAAGAAGGTACCGAGATAAGCATTGGTGTTCCGCGTAACCATTTTCCATTAGAGATGAGCGCTAAGCGTTCTATCTTGATTGGTGGTGGAATCGGGATTACGCCAATGATCGCCATGGCGTATTCCTTGATGGCTGAAAACAAAACGTTTGAATTGCATTATTGCAGTCGTTCTCGTGAGACAAGTGGTTTTCTCAATGAATTAGCGTCTTGCTCTTTTACCAAGCATGTTGATGTGCACTTTGATTCTGAAGACCAACGCTTAGATTTAGAAGCCATTTTGAAAAATTTTGATACAGACACTCATCTTTATGTCTGTGGTCCAAATGGATTTATGGATTGGGTGATCAGCACTGCAAAGAATCTCGGTCTGCCTGATAGCAACGTACATAAAGAATTTTTTAATGTGGAAGTTGAAACTGGCGGTGCGAGTTTTGAAGTGTTCGCCGAGAAAAGTGGCGTCACAGTGCAAGTTGGCGAAAACGAAAGCATTGCTGACGCACTAAAATCCGCCGGCGTAAAAGTGAAAGTTTCCTGCGAACAGGGCACATGTGGCACTTGTCTTTGTGATGTCCTTGAAGGCACGCCAGAGCATCGCGATGTTTACCTGACGGAAGAAGAGAAAGAAGACAACGACCAGATTACCTTGTGTTGTTCTCGTTCACTGTCGCCACGTCTTGTCCTCGATATTTAATGCTCCCTTATAAGGGAAGGAGAACACCATGATAGAGACAAAATTATTCCGCGATGGCATGTCTATGCTGGGCGGTGCCGTGTCCGTGATCACCACAGATGGTGAAGCAGGACGTTTTGGTTTTACTGCCACAGCCGTTACCAGTGTGACAGATGAGCCACCGACTTTGTTGGTGTGTATGAACCGCAACTCGTTTGCTAATCCCCACTTTAAAAAGAACGCTGTGTTGTGCGTGAATGTACTTCAAAGCCATCATCAAGGTGTTTCTTGGGATTTCGCCAACCGTGATTTGAGCAGCGAAGAGCGCTTTGCTAAACACCAATGGGCAACATTAAAAACTGGCGCGCCAGCATTGGACGAAGCCTTGGTTAGCTTTGATTGCGAAATCCATGAAAGTCATGAAATTGGTTCTCACACTGTTTTTTACTGCCGTGTAAAAGATGCAAAAGTCGGCACAGATGGTCAGGGTTTGGTTTACTTCAACCGTGCTTATCATTGTCTGAACGAACAATCTGTGGCACAAACCAAGTAATGAATAAAAGGTAATCAAGAGCTAAGCAATGTTGTATAACTGATAGGACTCAGTTGTTTTCTTAGGAGAGATGATGCGTAGGTTTTATAAAGGTTCTGATTTTTCAAGAGTGCAAAGTGTGGCCGAAATGGCCGCTCTTGCTCGCCACCGATTGCCTGATTTTGCATGGGAATACTTGGCAGGTGGCGCGGAAAATGAACAGACCTTACATAGTAACGAGAGCGACTTCGCCAAGATTCGGCTGACTTCTCACACTTTAGTTGCCAATCATCCTCCGGTGTTAACAACATCACTGGTTGGGTCGTCAAGCGCCTTACCAATGATGATAGGCCCAAGCGGTTTTAATGGCATGTTATGGCCTCAGGCCGACATTGCTTTGGCAAAGGCCGCTAGCGCGAAAAAAATACCTTTTTGTTTAAGCGCCGTGTCGAATGCTTCCATGGAACAAGTGCGTGAAGCCACTCAGGATCTCGATTTCTGGTTTCAGCTTTATGGCTTAAAAAAAGCACAATTCAACGATGATTTATTGGCGCGAGCTAAAGCTGTTGACGTGAATACCTTGGTCATTACTTCCGATGCTTCAGTGGTTGGAAATCGTGAATGGGACCGACGAAATTTTGCCAAGCCGCGTCAGCTTACGTGGCGTAATAAAGCCAATGTGCTGATGCACCCAAACTGGATTCGTCGAGTCATGATGCCTAATGGTTTGCCAACCATGGGCAATTTGAATCCTTACTTGCCTGCGAATGAACAAAGTGCCTTGGGTGCCATTAAATTTATCCAAGAGCAGTTCGATACCTTATTGGATTGGGAAAAAATGGCCAAGACTAGAGATCAATGGCACGGCAAGTTGATCCTAAAAGGTGTACTGCATCCTGATGATGCAAGGCAAGCACTGAAGCTGGGATTTGATGGCATCGTGGTCAGCAATCATGGTGGTCGTCAGCTTGATGGTGCTTTGTCTTCTATCGACGCTTTACGGGCAATTGTCGATGCTGTGGGTGGTGAAATAGACATATTGCTAGACAGCGGCATTCGTCGTGGCAGCGACATAGTAAAAGCCACCGCTCTTGGCGCGCAGGGCGTCATGCTGGGGCGCGCTACCTTGTTTGGCGTTGCGGCTGGTGGTCAAGTCGGTGCCACGCGGGTATTGGATATCTTGCAAGAAGAGCTGGCTCGCAGCCTAAATTTAATGGGCGTTCAGCGACTCGATGAACTGACTTCAGAACACCTTTATTTACCTTAACAAGATTTTTAGACTCTTTTAATAACGTAATGAGGCCTTGGTCTCACAAGGAACCAGTTTGTTTATGAATACAAAAATTGATTTAAATGAAATGGGCTTGTGCCAAATGCTACGCGCCATAGAAGAGGGTGCTTGTACCACTGAATCGGTTATTAATGCCTGTTTTGATCGCATAGAAGCCCGTGAACCAGACGTGGGTGCATGGCAAGTAAAGCGCTCTCGCGACGAATATCTGGCTTATTACCAAGCTGATAAAGCTTTTTTTGATGCCAGTTTGTTAAAAGGTTTACCGTTGGGTGTGAAAGACATCATCGACACAGAGGAAATGCCCACAGAAATGGGCTCGTCGATTCATACCGGACGACAACCTGTTGAAGACGCCACTTGCGTCGCTTTGATTCGCGCTGCGGGTGGCATAGTGTTGGGTAAAACCGTCACCACAGAATTCGCTTACTTCAAACCGGGGAAAACCAAAAATCCTGCAGATTTAGAACGTACACCGGGCGGTTCGTCTAGTGGTTCGGCGGCGGCTATTGTCGACAACATGGTACCAATGGCGCTGGGTTCTCAAACTGCTGCTTCCGTCATTCGTCCTGCTGCTTATTGTGGTGCTATTGGCTACGTAGGAAGCCGAGGGGAATTCTCATTACGTGGCGGCCAGCCATTGGCACAATCTTTGGATTCGCTAGGTTTGTTTGCTCGTAATGTCGAAGATATTCAGCTGTTGCGCGCTATCTTGTTACGCCAACCAGCTTCTATTAAATCAAGCGCATCAACAGCACCTAAATGTGTATTGGTATGCCATGGGGAATTGGTCGGAGACACCTCTTCGGCGATGGAAGACGCCACGCAAAACGCTATAGGAATACTTAAAGCGCAGGGTGTCAAAGTGATCGAACTGGACGCAGGCAATCGCATAAAAGACATGGTAAACCACCACATTAATATCATGGCGTGGGAAGTGTGCCGCAACTTAGCAATTGAATCCTTTCATCAAGATCAACTAAGTGACCCATTAGCCGCCTTGATGGAACAAGGCCTCGGCATGGATCGCGCAACTTACATTGACTCTTTGGATGCAACACAAGCTTGCCGAGATTGGCTATGGAGTTATGCGCCAGAAGCCGATGCTATCTTAGCGCCAGCCGCACCCGATATCGCCCCGCTAGGCCACGCTGCCACAGGCGCACCGCACATGAGTCGTCCTTGGCAAGCCATGGGATTGCCCGTCATCAACGTACCAGGCATGACAGATGAAAACGGCGTACCGCTGGGGTTGCAACTCATAGGCAAAGTGCGCGAAGACGACGCCTTATTGAACCACGCCAACTGGCTAATGCCACTGTTTGCTAAATAGATTATTAGGACTGAAATACAAAATTGAATCGTTCCCAGGCGATTTATTTAGAGTATGACGTGAACTTCACGTCATACTCTTTTTTTGGCTTAGTACTTCTGACACAAGGTTTCACTAACACTTGGTTACCCCTCTTTCTTCTCGTTTTACTTAGGGTTATCACTTACTAGCTCTGGCTGGCAGCGTTCTTTCATTCTCACTGCTGTAACCACATTGTTTGTTGGATTAGAGATCATTCTCCTAATTTCCCCGTAGGGCTGCATGAGGGAGGCACGACCATAATCTGCCGAAAATGGCGCAGCCATTTCATTGGTCGTGATAGCTTACTAAAAGCACATAAACTTGTTTCTCATATTTACAATTTCGAGAAATCAGTTCGACGCAATCCCGATTGCGCGACCTTATGGAGTTTCAGAGTCAGTTTAAAATATCCTTTCTCACAACAGCGAAAACAATCTATGCCTTACGATTTAATTCGTCTTGCTAAACCAAATTTTAAACAGAGTAAATGAGACGTTTGGGCTGAAAGCCCGAGAAAGCGACCTTTTGGTTACTTTTGTGTCGCTAGACAAAAGTTACACGCCCAGCAGGGCGGAATAAAGGTCATGAATACAAAGCGATTGAGAGGAAACAAACTTACTCGCGTACTTGAAAAACAAAAAAGGCGACTAATCAGTCGCCTTTCGGATTTCTAGTGTGTTTGCTTATCAAGCGTGAATATCACCACGTTTCACCTGCATGCGACGTAAGAACTCCGACATGATGTGCATGTAAAGTTCATCGCCTAGGTATTTGTCTTCTACGCCGCGGTCGATACTTGGGTTGTCGTTTACTTCGATAACGTAACCACGGCCGTTGATTTCTTTAACGTCTACGCCGTATAGGCCTTCACCAATCGGTTTTGTGGCAGCGATGGCGGCTTGTAGCACGCGTCGTGGCACTTCGAAGGTTGGTAGCGTATCAAATCCGCCGCTTTGGCTTTTGCTACCTGTATGTTGGTAAATCTGCCAATGGTTTTTCACCATGTAGTAGCGACAAGCAAAGATCGGTTTGTTGTTCAGTACGCCGATACGCCAGTCGAATTCGGTGTAAAGGTATTCTTGAACCAATAGCAAAGACGATTTTTTAAACAAGGTGTTCAAACTTTCGGTCAAAGCTTCGCGGTTTTCTGCCTTGATCACGCCTTTAGAAAACGCGCCATCTGGAATTTTTACGACCATTGGGTAGCTGATAACGGCTTCCAATGCATCTTCTACGCTGTCTTCACCCTTGTGTACGATGCGAGTTTTTGGGCATGGTACTTTGTGGGTGTTGAACAAATCTGCTAAGTACACTTTATTGGTACAGCGCATGATGGATTGTGGGTCGTCCATAACGACCAAGCCCAAGCCTTCGGCTTTTTTGGCGAAGCGGTAGGTGTGGTGGTCGATGTTGGTGGTTTCACGAATGAACAAACCATCGTATTCTGGCAGACGCATGATGTCTTTTGGACCAATGGTATCAACGTGTATACCAAGTTGTTTACCCGCTTGGATAAACTTTTTAATCGCTTGGTCATCACTTGGTGGCATGGCTTCTTCTGGGTTAACCAAAATTGCCATGTCGAATTTCGCAGCACGTTGAATGCGGCCTTTGCTCCACACTTTGTTGCTAAAAGCTTCCAAGGATTCTGCGAATAATGTTTCTTCTGCGTCGCCCAGTTTACTTTGTGATGTAGAGAAGAGGGCGGTGACTTGCCATTCTTTACGGAATTTCAAAGTCACTTCTAAAACAGGACTAGGAAAACTTTCGAATAATTTGCGTGCGAATTCCTTCATCTCTGGATGAATCGTTTTGCCGAATACGCAATGGAATTTCATTTCCATCGGTGCTTCTGGTTTGGCGAGTTTTTTTGCCAGCAATGGTAACCATTGTGAGATTTCTAACTCATATAGGTCTTTCTTGCTTAGGTCATTTAGTACGCGCACGGAAGGCATAACGTGATGACCACGGCTTTCTGCCAACAGTGAGCAGTAATATCCGTCGGACAGATATTTGCTGCTTTTACATAGGTTGATGATTCGTGTGCGTCCTTGGCTTTTTGTCGCGGCCAAGTTTAGGTATTGAGTAAAAGTGATCACTCGATCACTAGGTAAAAACGCTGACCAATCTTTGGCCTGATCAACAACTATGTAAGTCTGTGACATTAGGTATGCTTTTCCTTTTGCTTAAAAAATCATTATGGGTGTTTAAAAGTTGTTTCAAAAAGGGGGTTAAAAAACACCCTCGATTTGTGCGGATAGTGCGCTTGTTTTACTAATTTAACAATAGTCTAAAAAAAACTTTTCGCGACTACTGCGCTTGCTAATACTTTGTTAAAAATAGACTCGAAAATGCTCATTTATAAAACATAAACTCCGCTTTCTCGTCTATTTTTGCCTCGTCTTAACTTCGCTCGTGACATCGTGAATAAGTTTTTTGCATGAAAAAATAAAATGTTTTTTTGATGAAAAAATAGACTATCTTTTAGGTAAGTTTCGCCCTAGAATGCGCGAAAATTTTCATCGTTAAATTGTGGCTTTTTCACTCTCTTTTGTAGGGATTAAAAAGATGACGGTTCGACGATCCTAGCGACCTTTTGCCCTTTTGAGGCGATGTAATGATCACAAGCCCGGTCACCAGCTCTTCCCCAAATATTGATATACGTTTAGCTAGTATAGACGATTTAAAAGCATTGCTCGTTTTGGAAGGCAAAGCCTTTACTGGCGACCGTTTGAGTCGTCGTAGTTTTCGTCATGCAATTACGAGTTCTGGCTCGGCATTATTTGTGGTGAAACAGTTTGTGGCAAAACAGGAGGAAGGCGAGTTGCTGGGTTATGCCTTATTGCATCTTCGCCAAGGTACTCGCTTAGCGCGTTTGTATTCGCTTGCGGTATCGCCTGAGGCAAGAGGCCTTGGTATTGGTAAATTGTTGATCCAAGCCTGTGAGAAAAAAGCCCTGAAGAAAGGCAAGATGTTGCTGCGTTTGGAAGTTAGTGATGTGAATCACAATGCCATCGCCTTGTATCAAAAAATGGGTTACAAGGAATTTGGTCATTACGATGCCTATTACGAAGACCAAACCGATGCCATTCGTATGCAGAAACGTTTGCGTCATGCAGGTGACGAGCAAACCACGCGAGCGATTCCTTGGTTAGCACAAGGCACGCCATTTACCTGTGGGCCTGCGTCGTTGCAAATGGTGTTGTCTTCGATGCATCCAGATTATCAAGCGACGCCTAACGATGAGTTAGAGATTTGGCGTGAAGCGACGACGATTTTTATGACGTCTGGTCATGGAGGTTGTCATCCTATGGGGTTGGCTTTGGCGGCGAAGAAGCGTGGCTTGTCAGCGGATGTTTGGTTGAGCGAAGAAGGCCCGTTGTTTGTCGACAGCGTGCGTAATGAACTGAAAAAAAACGTCATCACGCGCGTGCATGAAAGCTTTGCCCAACAATGCGAAGATGTCGGTGTTCCCTTGCATTACACTGCGATGCCGTTGGCGCAATTGATTGAAGCGTTTGACGATGGCGCCTTAGCGATTATCTTGATCAGCACCTTCCGTATGGACGGCAAAAAATCTCCCCATTGGGTGGTGATGTCTGGCTACGACGAACATTGTATTCTTGTGCATGATCCAGACTTAGACGACGATAAAAAATTACCTGACGATCCACCAAGTCCGTTGGATTGCCAATATGTGCCGATTGCCCGTGATGAGTTTGAAAAAATGTCACGCTTTGGGCAAAGTCGTCTTCAAGCCACTGTCGTGCTAAAAAGGCTGTAGTACTGCAAAGATTGTAGCGCTGAAAACGGCTTAGTTTCTGTTGTTTGTTTGATTGCTTATATTGGAAAGCCGCAGAGTTTGGCTGCGTTTTCCCAGAAAAACTTTGCTCGTATACTTGCATCAGGAAACTGCTTCTCTGCAAGGCTGAGCAAGGTGCCATAATCCATTCTGTGTTGTGCTTTTAAGAACGGCCAATCCGATCCCCAAATGATGCGATCCTCTCCGAAACTTTCAACAATGGCATCGACATAAGGTTTTGTGTCGGCATAAGGAAATACGCTTTGCGTGAATTTGGCAAAGCCAGAAACCTTGATGTAAGCACCTTGTGTTTTTGCTAGCGCAAGTACGGCTTGAAAGCCTTTGTTTGTTACGCCTTTTTCAATATTAGGTCGGCCACAATGGTCGATCAATATTTTTGCTTTGGTGTTCATTAATAAGGGCGCGAGATCGAGCATTTGCTCGTCTTCGATTTGCACCTGAACAATCATATCGAGATCCGCTAGGCGATCCATTAATGGTGCTGATTGCGCAAAGTGCTCAAATCCATAATAAGCGACATTGAAGGTGACACCGATCACGCCTTGGGCTTTTAGTTGAGTGAGCTCTTCTGATGATGCATCTTGTTTGACTACAGCCATGCCTTTGAAGCGACCGTTGGAGCGAGCTATTGCATCGAGCAAAGCGCGATTGTCGTTTTCTCCATAGGCGGAGTTTGGACCAACTAATAGAGCGTGGGACACTCCGTAGGTTTCTAAAACTTGTAGAAAGTAATCTGCCGTCGCAACCTCGTGGCCTTTTGGTGCATAAGGTGTATTTGCTTGATAGGGAAAGCTCTGTGGGTCAAAAATGTGATTGTGGCAATCTATTTTACGTTCAGTGAATACCGACATGGGAACTCCTTTCATATTGTGTCTGTACAGTACTGACAGAAGGTCGGGTAGGCTATTTGATTTTGGTTGTTAGGTATTGGAAATATTGGATGGCATTTTGCTTTGAAGAAAGTTATTTATGATGCTGCACAAAAATCCAAGCACTCGCTTTTAAAGGCTGTCATGATAATACTCATAAATATGAATGAATTGATTTAAGGAGTACTAAATGAAGGTTGCGTTTACTAGTGACAATATTGCCGGCGCGTCAGATTCTGTTTTTAAAGCCATGATGGAAGCCGCGCAAGGCGACGCTATGCCATACGGGAATGATGATGGCACGGCGCAAGTCACGCGTATGTTGTCGGAACTGTTTGAGTGTGAAGTCGATGCGTTTTTGGTTTCTACTGGAACGGCGGCGAATGTATTGAGTATCAGTGCGTTAACGCCGCCTTGGGGTAGTGTGTTGTGTCATTCTGAAAGCCATTTGTTGAATGATGAATGTACTGCGCCTGAGTTTTATACCAATGGCGCACGTTTTGTCGGTATTAGTGGCGCGGATGCCAAGATGGATCCTGATCAGCTGAAGAAATTGGTGAGTCAAAAAATCGGTGATGTGCATTCTTGTCAGCCATCTGTTGTTAGCCTTTCTCAAGTGACGGAAGTTGGCAGTGTTTATTCGTTAGATGAGATTCGTGCCATTAGCGATGTGGCAAAAACGGCTGGATTGCCTGTTCATATGGACGGCGCACGTTTTGCCAATGCCTTGCTTGCCTTGGGTTGCACTCCAGCGGAAATGACGTGGAAAGCGGGCGTGGATATAGTGTCATTTGGCGCGACGAAAAATGGCGTGATGGCGGCAGAAGCCATTGTAGTGTTTAAGCAATCCCTCGAAAATAAAGGAGTCTCCAGCGAGCAAGTAGCGAAAGAGTTGGGTTATCGTCGTAAACGCGGTGGGCATTTGCATTCGAAAATGCGTTTGTTGTCTTCACAGATGATTGCTTACTTAACCGATGATTTGTGGCGTACCAATGCGACTCATGCCAATGCCATGATGGCTTTGTTGCAAGAAGGTTTGAAAACCGTTCCTGGTGTAAAAATTAATACGCCAGCTCAGGCAAATATGCTGTTTTGTACCTTGCCATTGCCAATGATTGACCATCTGCAAGCTGAAGGCTTTGGTTTTTATGGCGGTCGTTGGGAAGAAGGTGTAATTCGATTGGTGACTTCTTTTAGAACACCAAAAGAAGGTGTTGAGGCTTTTATAAAAAGTGCGAGACAGTTTGCAACTAAATAGCCTATTTGTAGGTCTATAATTAAGTACAGTTTTTTGGGGATAGTTGTACTAAGCGATTGTTGGTGACTTTTGACGCCCAACAGTGCCTACTGTAATGGCGATAAATTTGTCGTTCCGTTTGTATTTTTTGCATGGTGATTCATAACAGCGTGGAAAGAATATAAGTCGGGTGTGTTTTGAAAATTAAGGATTCATTGTTATGGAAGAAATACTTAGCTATATATTAAGCGTTCAGACTCTGGTACTTGTACTAGTGGTTGTACTGCTAAAAACCTCGATCAAGTTTGTGCCGCAGAATCAGGCATACGTTATTGAGCGTTTTGGTAAATACCAGTCTACAAAAGAGGCAGGATTGAATTTCATCTTTCCTTTTATTGATCGTATTTCTGCTGATCGCACTTTAAAAGAGCAGGCGGTAGATGTGCCTGAGCAAAGCGCTATTACCAAGGATAATATTTCTTTGCGTGTTGATGGCGTATTGTATTTCCGTGTATTAGACCCTTATAAAGCAACTTATGGTGTAGAGAATTATGTCTTCGCTGTGACTCAGTTAGCGCAAACTACGATGCGTTCTGAGTTAGGTAAAATGGAATTAGATAAAACATTTGAAGAGCGCGATGTGCTTAACACCAATATTGTGGCGTCGATTAATGATGCTGCAGGTCCTTGGGGTATTCAGGTGTTGCGTTACGAAATAAAAGACATTGTTCCACCACAATCAGTGATGGAAGCGATGGAAGCCCAAATGAAAGCAGAACGTGTTAAACGTGCGCAAATTTTGGAATCGGAAGGGGATCGTCAAGCGGCGATTAACCGTGCCGAAGGTAAAAAAGCCTCTGTTGTATTAGCCGCAGAAGCAGATAAAGAAGAGCAAGTGTTGCGTGCAGAAGGTGAGGCGAAAGCTATCGTTGCTGTTGCATCCGCTCAAGCCGAAGCACTTCGCCAAGTAGGTGAAGCCGCGGCAACTGAAGAAGGTCAGAAAGCGATTCAACTTGATCTTGCAACGAAAGCGATTGAAGCGAAACGTGCGATTGCGAAAGAATCGTCAGTGGTTTTGTTGCCAGATGGCGCAACTGAAACAGCGGCAGTGGTTGCTCAAGCTATGACAATTATCCAGAAAATGACGAAAGGGAGCTAGGTATGGATATCATTGCCAATAATCTGGCCCAAAGCTTGTTTATTGTTGGTTTGATTCTATTGGTCATCGAAGTCGCGGTATTGGGGTTTTCTACCTTTGTGCTGTTCTTCGTTGGCTTGGCTGCGATGGCAACCGGTGCTTTGGTCTATGTTGGGGTATTGCCTAATAGTTTGTTGAGTGCTTCTTTCAGTACTGGCGTGATGACCATATTGGCCGCGTTAGTATTGTGGAAACCTTTGAAGCGCATGCAATCTAAGGTGAGCACCAAAAAAACCAAAAGCGAATTTACCGATCATCAGTTCTTTTTAAAAGAAGCTGTATCGCCAACTCAGTCTCCTAAGTACCACTACTCTGGTATTGAATGGTCTTTGGTAAGTGACGAGCCCATTGAAGCCGGAACGAAAGTAGAAGTGACTGAGGCCGAAGTAGGCAAATTGCATATCAAAGCGATTAGCGCTAAATAAATGGCTTTAGTTCACGATGAAAGAAACGCTAAGTGTGTCGGTTGTGAACCGAACATGCTTGGCGTTTTTTTATGGATTTGGGTGGGAGGCAAAAGCTAGCATTCAGTGATAGAATTGCTTGTAACGTGGATAGGAGTGATGCATATGTCTGACGCATTAAAAACCGTATTGGATAATATGGAGCAATTAACACCTAGCGAAAAAGCTTTAGCAGCTCATTGTCTTTTGTCTTCTCTTGAAGGTGAGCCGAGTGATGATGTTGAATCGGTTTGGTTAGCATTAGCAGAAGATCGCAGCAATGCTTTGTTGTCTGGCGATGTAAAGGCAGTAAGTTGGGAGGAAATTAAGGCTCAAGTTGTAAAATAATATGTTGAATTTAACCTTTCATCCTGATCTCAGTCAGGAAATTAAATCCTCCTATGATTGGTATCAACTTCAAGCCAAAGGGCTTGGTGATGATTTTATTAAAGAGCTTGAATCTGCATTCAAAACAATTCTGGCGCTTCCTCGAACTTGGCCCAAGTTCGGTGCAAATCATCATAGATTTTTATTATCTCGTTTTCCTTTCTCTGTCATTTATCAAGTGCATTCAGATAACCTTTATGTGATTGCCATCATGCATAACAGTAAAAATCCGGGCTATTGGTTGAAAAGAGATTAATTGGTGCTTTCTGCATTGGTGATTTTTTGTGGCAACCAGAATGAAATAACACTGGTAAGTATAAGAAACCCACAAGACACCCAGAGGCAGGCGATCAAGCCAAAGTTTTGGTAAATCCATCCTGATAAAATTGTGCCGATGAGTCGTCCCATGGCGTTGGCCATGTAGTAAAAGCCCACATCTAATGACACGCCATCTTCACTGGCATAGTGAACGATTAAATAGCTATGTAAGGATGAATTGATAGCAAACACCACGCCGAATATTATGAGTCCGCTCAATAGAATCCATAATGTGTGATCAAAATTCTGTAAACCAATCGCGATGGCTGCTGGAATAGCGCTAAGCAGCATGGCCCAAAATCTGGCTTGCTTGCCGCTGGGTGTTTGCTGTTTTTTCTTACCCGTTATATGTGGAGCGAGGCTCTGAACTATGCCATAGCCGATGACCCATAAGGCAAGGAAGCTGCCGACACGCCAATGATCCCAGTCAAATTGGCTCGACAAATACACTGGCACCGCAATGACAAACCATACATCCCGAGCGCCGAACAGAAAGAGGCGAGCCGCAGACAGGATATTGATTTCAGCACTTTTTGAAAACATCTGCGAGAATTTTGGTTTGTTTTTTGCCTTGCCTAAATCCTCTCGAAGCAGATACAAGCTGGCGAGCCAAACTATGCCAAGAGCAATAGCCATGGCTAAGATGGCGTTATGAAAACCGATGGTGCTAAGTAGAAAACCACCTAAGAAAAACCCTACGCCTTTGAGCGCATTTTTCGAGCCGGTGAGTAGGGCAACCCATTTGTACAAGGTGCCGCTGGCATTTTTCGGAACGAGAGTTTTGATGGCGCTTTTGGCACTCATTTTGTTGAGATCTTTGGCAATACCAGACAAGGCTTGTGCCGCCATCACCCAAGGAATGGTTAAAAAGCTGGAGGGTAATAACAGCATAGACAGGGCAACCACTTGCATGGCGAGGCCAATGTTCATGGTGCGGTTGAGTCCCCATTTAGCCCCAAGCCAGCCACCAAAGAGATTAGTGATTACACCGAAAAATTCGTAAAACAAGAAGAGCAAAGCGATGTCCAATGCACCATAACCCAGCTGATAGAAATACAACACGACCAGCATGCGCAACGCGCCGTCAGTCAGAGTGAAACTCCAGTAATTACCTGTGACGATAAGATACTGACGAACGCTTTTTGGTAATTTTGACAGCATTGGTTGTTTTCGCTTTGCTCTTTATATTTTTTCAGGTGTGTTGGTTATTTTTGAAATCTAAGGTCTAATCTGCCAACTTTCCGCATAAGTTCTGCGGTGCGATTAGCGTAGCCCCATTCGTTGTCGTACCAAACGTAGAGTTTTACTTGAGTGCCGTTTATCACCATGGTGCTAAGTGCATCGATGATGCAAGAGCGTGGATCGGTGCGGTAATCAATCGATACTAATGGGCGAACTTCGTAGCCAAGGATGTTTTTCAATTCGCCTTCGCTGGCGGTTTTGAGTAGTTGATTGATTTCTTCTTCTGACGTCGGGCGTTTCATTTCAAACACGCAATCGGTTAAAGACGCGTTGGTCAAAGGCACGCGCACAGCGTGGCCGTTTAGTTTGCCTTTTAGTGCTGGAAAGATATGTGTGATGGCGGTTGCGGAGCCTGTGGTGGTTGGAATCAAACTGCTGCCACAAGAGCGAGCACGGCGTAGATCTTTGTGTGGCGCATCGATGATAGTTTGTGTGTTGGTGATGCTATGAATCGTGGTCATAGAGCCATGTTTGATGCCTATGGCATCTTGTAAGACTTTGACGACTGGGGCGAGTGAGTTGGTGGTACAAGACGCTGCGGTGATGATAGGGTGCAAGCTTGGATCATAATCGCCATCGTTAACGCCCATGACGATATTCAGCACGCCATCTTCTTTCACTGGTGCGGTTACCACAACGCGTTTTACGCCTTGGTCTAAATAGGCTTGTAACGCTGCTTTGTTTTTCATCACGCCTGTCGCTTCAATGACTACATCGCATTGTGACCAGTCTGTTTCTGCAAGTGTACGGTTTTGTGTGCAAGTAATGGTTTTGCCATTCACAATGATATTGTTGCCTTCGCTGCTTGCCTCGTTGTGCCAGCGCCCATGAACTGAGTCGAAGTTAACCAAGTGAGCGAGTGTGGCGGCATCGCCTTTTAGATCGTTGATTTGCACAAACTCTACATCGTCCCAGTCAAAAGCTGCACGAAAAGAAAGTCGTCCCATACGGCCAAAGCCGTTTATTCCTACTTTAATAGTCATTGTGTTGTCTCAAATGCATGATGAAAATTGGATGGTTAGCAGCAAGTTCCAGTACGTTTTGGCCTGCCGCCCATGGTTTCGAGCTGATCTATGTTGTCTTTTAGCCACAAAATTTGGTTGTCTAGTGTGGTTTGTAAGACACTCTTCGCCCAATTGGGCAGTTCTGGATGCAATTGATAAAACACCCATTGTCCTTGTCTTCGATCACTTAGAACGCCATTTTTTCGTAGCTGGGCAAGGTGGCGAGATATTTTAGGTTGCGTTTCATTTAGTGCTTCGGTGAGTTCGCAAACGCACAGTTCTTGATATTGAGTAATGAGTAATAGGCTTCGCAATCGAGTGTCATCGGCGAGCGCTTTGTAGAAATGATCGGGCTTCATTGTAAAAAACACATCAGTTAATGTTGATGGAAGTATATGTGGAAAAACGCATATATGCAAAACCACATATTTAAATTGTTAAACATTTAATAAAAAGTTCATCTATGGTTTGGGCTGAAAATAGAAAAGTCGAAAGCAATAAAAAGGGCGAGTTCCGAAGAAGTCGCCCTTGATGGATATTGCTTGATGAGTATTGTTTGATAGAAATTGAATGCTCTAGCGCAGTATCAAAAGTGGAATATCGCTCTCAATTATCATCTTGCTGGTGTTGCTGCCAACAAAGAATTGACGAACTTTAGAGTGGGCATACGCGCCCATTGCCATGAGTTCGATTTGGTTCTCTTCACGGTATTGAGTCAGCACAGGGTAAATCTTCCCCGGAATGATGGATGCCGTGACGTCAAAACCTTCTTCTTCTAAACGTTGATGAGCTTCTTCTAATTTTGCTCTGCGCTCAGGTGTTGCTTCACCAGCCATGACGAGATGACAAGGTAAACCGAGCAATAGTGGGCTTTGCGCGATACGTGCGATCGCATTATCTGCAGCCTCTCGACCATCGTAAGCAATCATAAAGTTTGTTGGCGCTTTAAATTTGCCGACGCTGATTAAGATTGGACGATGCAATGTTCGAGCGACTCTCTCGATGTGAGAGCCAATGGTGTGAGCACTTTGTGTATGACCGCTGCCACAACGACCCAAGACGATAAGCCGAGATTCTTCCTCAAGGTCGAGGAGGTTGTCGACTAAATCGCCATGACGCTGCAGTAATTCGATTTGCTTGGCGCCAGCCTTATGAGCAAATTCTTTAGCGTTTTCGAGCACCAGCTTGCCATGCTCTAAGGCTAATTTAGCGCGTTTCGCATCCAGGGCAACAAGCTCTTCTAGCAGGTGCTCTCGGCTGCCTAAGCCGATTGAACCAGAAAGATCTTCATCGGTTCTCACAGCTTCTTTTTCCAAAGAGTGCATCAAGGTTAATGGCGAGCCCATTTGCTTGGCCGCCCACACGGATGCGGTGGTGACACACTCAGATAGAGAAGAACCATCGATACAAGCTATTATGTTAGTCATGTTGCACTCCTTGTTATTATTCGAGGGTGTTTTAGTGACCACCCATTACTTTTTCGACTTCTTCAGGATTGTTGTGAACCCCAAATTTATCGACGACTGTTGCACTGGCTTCGTTCATTCCTACCAGTTCAACCTCGGCACCTTCGCGACGGAATTTAATTACTACTTTATCCAAAGCGGATACGGCTGTGATGTCCCAAAAGTGTGCATCGGTTAAATCAATCGTAACTCTTTCAACCGCTTCTTTAAAATCAAAAGACGCATTAAATTGATCTGACGACGCAAAAAACACTTGTCCGATGACTTTATAAGTACGATGACCTGTTTGTTCGCCTTGCTCGTTTTTCACCACCATAAAGCGGCCGATTTTGTGAGCAAAGAACAAAGATGCCAGCAGCACACCGACAAATACACCGATTGCCAAGTTGTGTGTGGCAACCACAATAGAAACGGTAGCCAACATTACAATATTAGTCGATAACGGGTGTTTTTTCAGGTTGATGATGGATTCCCAAGAAAAAGTACCAATCGACACCATGATCATCACGGCAACCAAAGCGGCCATGGGGATTTGACTAATCAGGTCGTCTAAGAAAACCACCATGATCAATAATAAGAAACCAGCAATAAAGGTAGAAAGACGACCACGACCACCAGATTTTACGTTGATAACGGATTGTCCAATCATGGCACAACCAGCCATGCCACCCAACAGACCTGAAGCGATGTTGGCAACACCTTGGCCTTTACACTCGCGGTTTTTGTCACTGCCTGTATCCGTGAATTCATCAACAATGGTTGCTGTCATCATGGATTCCAACAAACCGACCACAGCAAGGCCAAGTGAGTAAGGTAAAATGATCATTAGGGTTTCTAGGTTCAACGGAACGTCTGGCCATAAGAAGATCGGAAGAGTGTCTGGTAGTTCGCCCATATCGCCAACGGTGCGAATGTCTAAGCCGTACACCATCGCAAAAGCAGTCAGTACGACGATACATACTAATGGTGAAGGGAGCGCTTTACCGATGACAGGAAGGAGTGGAAATAGATAAATAATACCCAAGCCCGCAGCTGTCATGGCGTATACGTGCCATGTGACATTGGTTAGTTCTGGCAACTGTGCCATGAATATCAAAATGGCCAAAGCGTTTACAAAGCCAGTTACGACGGACCGCGAGACAAATCTCATTAATGCCCCGAGCTTTAAATACCCCGCAATGATTTGGAATACTCCGGTAAGCAAGGTTGCGGCAAGTAAATATTCTAAGCCATGCTCTTTTACCAAGGTCACCATTAATAGCGCCATTGCACCCGTGGCAGCGGAAATCATTCCAGGGCGACCGCCAACAAATGAGATGACCACGGCAATACAGAAAGAGGCATACAAGCCTACTTTAGGATCAACGCCAGCGATGATGGAAAATGCAATCGCTTCTGGGATCAAAGCAAGCGCAACCACAGTGCCAGCGAGAGAGTCGCCTTTAATGTTTGAGAACCAGTCTCGTTTTATCGTATCGATCATGTATTACCTTCTGAATAAATTAGAGCATATAAGCTGTAGTCGCTAGTTAATTAGCAGTTTGCTTTATAAGTTTTTTATCTTGTTAGCCGTTTTTATAAAAATGTGTTCGGAATATTGCGCCATGACTAGGGCTATGCGAAACACTCCCATAAAGGCTCATTGAGTGAGTCCTAGAGACTCTGAAATAGGCATCGCGCAGCGTTTGACCCTTAAGTGCTTAAGATCTGTGCCCGAAAGAGCGGAAATTATAAAGAGTTGATTTATGCATAGCAATGACAATGGGGCAGAAGGGCCGTGGTATTTAGGAGGGAAGGCAAAAAAGAACCAAAAAAGGATAGAAAATGTTAAAAAAGTGGACTGACTGTACCAAGGTACAATAGCTACCTTGCCTTTTCTGCCCTATCTTGAGAGTAATTATAGAACTATTACGACTTATTTTTAGTCTTCTTTTTAGGGAAAGTATCATGAGCGACAGTCAAGCACCATTTGCAACACTAGGCAACGCGATCGGCTTTATCACTAAGTTAACCGGCTCAGTGATAATTCAATCCATCGATGGTCAAGAGCGTGTGGTTAAAATCGGTGACGCGGTTTTCTTTGGCGAGACTGTTGTGACGGGCAGCAATAGTAGTGTGACTATAGCCTTCGTTGATGGTACCGAAGTGGTTATTGGCGGAGACTCTGTTGTCGAGATAACTGATGAAATCTACAATACAGGTGATAGCGAAGATCTGGTTGCAGACTCATCCACAGACGTAGATGCGCTACAAGATGCCATCTTAGCGGGTGATGACCCTACCTTAGTTCAAGAAGCTCCAGCGGCTGGTGAAGGTCTAAATGAGCAGCAACGTGTCGATGTCGATATTGATCGAAATGATAACACTGCACTTCCTACTTTTGGTAATGACTCATCAAGTGCTTTGCCAACATATGGCTATGACACAAATAACAATGGTGGTGGGCCAACTACACAAACTCAAGATACCACACCTTCAACGTCAAATAGAACGATTCCAGTAACAGGTAGTGTTCCAGCAATTGCAGGTACTGTTACGGTTAGTTCTATCACTGAAGATGATGTTGTAAATAAAGCTGAAGCGAATGGATCTATAACTGTAACAGGTACAGCTACTGGTGGAGATATTTCTCAAGGTGATCAAGTTGTCTTGGTCATTAATGGAGTAACTTACACAACCACCGTTAGCTCAACTGGTACTTGGTCTGTTGGGGTTGCTGGTTCGGATTTGGTGGCGGATACAGAATTTGATGCAGTTGTAACATCTAGTAATAGTTCTGGAAATATAGTTGAGAGCACAGGCTCATCGACTCATACGGTTGATACAGCAATTAGTACACCAATTATTGATTTGGTCTCAGCAAGTGATACTGGTGATTCTTCAGTCGACAATCTAACAAATGACACCACCGCCACATTCACTCTTTCTAACATTGATAATGATGTGACCCTTGTTGAAGTATTCAGCGGCACAACAAAATTAGGTAACGCTGTACAAGCAGCAGATGGTAGTTGGAGTTTTACAGCGACTAATGGGCAATTAGCTGAAGGTGCTAACACTCTTACCGTTAAAGTGACTGATAATGCTGGC
>TARA_R110002033_G_scaffold72943_1_pt1 | contig 41286 bp, 37 predicted proteins | sample TARA_R110002033 | Tara Oceans TARA_R110002033 (sample SAMEA4397051) | marine metagenome | biome: Polar Biome; feature: [SRF] surface water layer (ENVO:00010504); material: water (ENVO:00002006), including particulate matter (ENVO:01000060) such as... | depth 5 m
ATGTTTGACAGTCTACTCCCCATGTGAGGCGGGGTGGGCGGCAAGCAGCGACCAGAGAGGGGCGGACTGTGCCGGGCACACCCGAAGGGCTGTAACGAAGAGAAAGACCCCGTAGGGGTTGTGGCCCGGGGCAGTGCGACCCTAGGCGGAAGCGCCGCCCACCCCGTCTCGCCGGAGCCGGGACAAACAACGCCGGCGCACGCGCGCCGTCCATAGACCCCGACACATGCTTGAATGAATCCGAGCGGCCAGCGACTTGGCCAGATCAAATTACTCGCACTCTGAAAGGAGGCAGAAAATCGCCAACCTGCCGTGCAGGCGAAAAGGCGGGGCCTGTCGTCTTTTGACGCCTGCACTTATTCCCGTCTCTGCCGGTTCAGCGTGCGTGCGGGGCCCTTCCAATTAAACGCCGCACCCTAGGGAGCGCGCCGCAGGCACGCGCGATAGAGTGCGTCATCAGCCCCGCTCATCATCGGGGCGTTGCGGGGAGCATCCCCGCTTGAAGGGGTAGCCGGAGACAGCGCAGCGGCGCCGGCTCAGGGGAAGGCTTTCCCCTCAATAATGGGGTTTTGTAGGAAACGAACCGAAAACTACTTCGCTTTTGCGCTGCGTTTCGGCGTGAGGGTCAGCAATTTCACAGGGTCGTAGCGGTCATGAAGATCCGATAATTGAACTCAGAGTCATCGGCCATCACGAAATCGTCAGCCATGGCCTATGCGCATATTTGTTATTGCTAATGCGTCGCAGAATAGATAGTGGCGCCTTATTGCGAATGATTCGCATTGTATTGGGGGCTGAATATGCTGTTTAACTACCGTAACTATATCCATCTGCTGCTGACATCCGCCTCGGTTCTTCCGGGATTGGCCATGGCCGCAGAAGAGGATCAGAGCGCCACGATCGTCGTCACTGGCAATCGCGAAAAGCCCTATGCGGTAGACACAAGCGTCAGCGCGACCAAGACCGATGCACCGATCATGAAGGTACCGCAGGTCGTCAACGTGGTTCCGGAGCAAGTGCTGCTCGACCAGCAGGTCCAGTCCCTGACCGAGGCGCTGCGCAACGTCAGCGGTATTACCGAGACCAACGGCAGTTTCTTCGGCAACACCATGATGATCCGCGGATTCGGTAGCGGCGGAGCGGTCCTGCGCGACGGCTACACCACCATCCAGGAATTCGCGCTCAGTTCGTCGGTCGAACGAATCGAGGTGCTCAAGGGTCCTGCCTCTCTGCTTTACGGCCGGTTCGAGCCCGGCGGGCTGATCAACGTGATCAGCAAGAAGCCGCAAGAGAAGTTCGGCTATAATGTCTCTACCCAGCTGAGCAGCCAGGGGCAGCGCCGACTGGTCGGCGATATCACCGGGCCGCTGAGCGACGGTCTCGCCTTCCGTCTGGTCGCCGAGGTCGAAGACAGCGAATATTGGCGTAACGTCGGCCGCGACAAGGAAACCCTGTTCATAGCACCATCGCTGTCATGGACATCCGGCGCATTCAGCCTGCTGGCGCAGTATGAATATCTCGATACCGTCAGACCCTTTGATCGCGGCCGCATATACTTCAACGGCGAGCGCCTCGATACCCCGCCCGATCGCAGCTTTGCCGAGGATTTCGCCGAACTCGCGCAGGTCGCCCATTCCGGTAATCTGACACTGGATTATGCCTTTAATCCGAATTGGCGGGTCGAGGCAAAGCTGGCAATCCAGCGCGGCGAAGGCGGTGATTTCCAAGTCCGGCCACGCCGGCTGGTGCTCGATGCTGAGGGGGTTCCGACGGGAGAGTTCGTCCGCCGCGTCGACGGCAACCGCGAGACATATGACGACCGCGACTATGTCTCGGCCAACCTGCACGGGAAATTTGATACTCTCGGCATGCGTCACAATTTGCTGCTGGGCGCTGATTATGAGAAAGATGTGACGGGGCGCGGTTTCTCGCTTAGCTCACCCAACGTCGGGGGCTTCGATATCTTCAATCCGGTTTATGGATTGCTCGACGAGACCTTCGCCGGGCTTGCGGTCAATCCCAACTCGGATTCCTTTCAATCCTCCAAGACCTTTGGTCTCTATGCCCAGGACCTGATCGAGATCGGCGACCAGTGGACCCTGGTGGTCGGCGGGCGTTATGAAAAATATGACGACTTCCAGATTTCAGGCGCTGCGATCAATCCGCCAAGCGATGATTCCAGCGGTGATACATTCCTGCCGCGCCTGGGCCTGGTGTTCCAACCCCAACCGAATATATCGATATACGCGAGCTATTCGCGGTCCTTCGCACCCAACGCGTCGGTCCCTGCAATCGGTGATCAACCCGCATCCGGCCCGTTTCCTCCCGAGAAGGGCCGCAGCTATGAAATGGGCGTGAAGGCACAGATTTTCAGCGGTCTCACCGCTACAGCTGCGGTCTATGATATAGAAAAGCAGAATGTGCTGGTGACCCGTGATATCGGCAATGGCATCTCGGTCACCGAAGCGCGCGACAAGGTCACGGCGCGCGGCTTCGAATTCGATATGATCGGCGAGATAACACCCAATCTCAGCGTGATTGCATCTTATGCCTATACCGATGCCAGCGATCCGCAAAGCGCACTGGGAGACAATGTCAGGGATGTAGCCAAACATACGGCCAGCCTGTCGTCCACCTATCGATTCACCAAGGGCGTTCCGGGCCTATCGGTCGGGGCCGGCGTGTTCCATACCGGCAGACGCTACGGCGGCCAGTCGGCCGGTGCCGATGCACAAAATTCTGTGCCTTTCTTCATGCCCGGCTTCACGACGCTCGATCTCAATGCCGGTTACGAGTTCGCTTTGCCGTCCGATCATACCCTCTACACGCGGCTGACGCTGCGCAATGCGACCAATGTCGACTATGACCAATCCTCCGGCACGGCGCTTCGCGTAGCACCCGGGCAATCACGCACATTGTTCGGCACCATCGGCGTGCGATTCTGATCCGATGCTGGCGCTCGCCTCCATCCTGACCAGTTTCGCTGCGATCACCTGCTTCTACTTCCAGGCGGACGAGCGCGGGAAAGGCGGAAGATTCCCGCAGTCGGCGAAAGCCCGCAAGGCACTTCGCCTGGCAGCCATCGCCGGACTGGTGGCAAGCCTCATTCTGGCAGTGGCGGCGCATGACTGGGCTGGAGGGACTGGCCTGTGGCTGGTTGCAATCATGGTATCGGGCGTGGCGGTGGTATCGCTTGCCGGCAATCATCCGACCCTGACCCAGCGACTGGGAGCCGGCAGCGCCGTCGGCGGTGCCGCTGTGGTTCTGGTCCATTGGGTGAGCAGCTGAGATGAGTTTCGCAAATCGCTTCCTCGCAGGGTTTCTCGGCGGTTCGATTGCTGCCCTGCTTTGCGCTGCAGCGGTATTGCGCAGCCTTCCTGCCGAGCCGAAGGACGCGATGTCCGCTGCCGGCATGACATTGATGCTGGTCTGGCCAGTGCTGATCGTGATCGCCTTCACCACTGGAAGAGGCTGGCTTGCCTGGGCAATAATGGCTGGCGTCGCGTTGGCCGCAGCAGCACTCGGCTGGGGATTGGCATGAACCGGGACAGCCGCAAGCATCTGTATGATATCCACAGCTGGGCCGGCTTTGTCGTCGGCATCGCGCTGCTGATCGTGTGCCTGAGCGGCGCCGTGGCCGTATTCTCACCCGAGATTGATCGCATGGCAAACCCGGCGCTGCAGGTGCCAAGGGATCAGCCGATACGGATAGATGCCGATCAGGCGCTGGCCGCCTTGCAGGCGTCAGCCCCGGCAGGTACCGAGCCGATGGACCAATTTTCACTAGAACTGCCGAACGGCAGACTGCCCGGGCTCTACGGCCTGATGTTCGAGACCGATGCCGGTTATGTCTATAATTATCTTGATGCCGGCAGTGGGAATCTCCGTCCGCCCCGCACCAACCATGTGAACAATTTTCTTCGGCACCTGCATGTCCGGCTGATGTACGACCGCCTGCCGGTTGGCATTGTCGGCGCCTTCTTACTGATCTCGATCGTGACCGGGGTGATGATCTACAAGCATATCCTGCGCGATATGTTTCGCATGCGCTGGCGGCGCACTGGCAATGTGCGGGTCACATTCGCGGATTTTCACAAGCTGGTCGGATTCTGGGCGCTGCTGTTCCACATCGTGATCGCGACAACCGGAACCTGGCTGGCTCTGGAGGGCTATCTGAATCCGGTGATCGACAGCATCGCTGGCGGTGTAAAACCGGCGGATGACGAGGAAGAGGAAAATATGCCGCCCGCACCCGGTCAAAAGATGCAGCCGATCACGCCGATGATCCGTCAGGCACAATCCCTGATCCCCGATTTCGAGCCCACATATGCCGCGATCGACATGCAAGGCTCCCATCCAACAGTTCGCATCCGCGGCAATGTTCCCGGCCTGGTGCAGGAAAATACGTCGCAGGTGATCTTCAACGGCTGGACGGGACAGATCGAGGAAGTCTATGATGTGCGTGAACAGTCCTTCTGGACCCAATTCCGCTATGCTCTCGAGCCAATTCACTACGGCTATTATGGCGGCTTCTGGGTCAAGCTGCTCTATCTGATTGTCGGGCTGATGCCGGCGATCCTGTCGATTACAGGGGCCTTGTTATGGTTCGAGCGGCGCAAGCAGGCGAGCCGACCTGCCCGCCGCAAATCAGTGGAAGCAGGCACATGACCTTCATGCGGATATGGGCCGCGCTCCTAGCGGGTTCCTGCGCGGCATTTATCGCCACGCTCGTGGGCGCGACCGCTCTCGGGCTCCTCTCGACCGCTTCGATAGGCCGCGAACCTTTATATGATGTGTTCTTGCTGGCTTGGCTGGCCTTGGGTGTGTTTTGCGCCATTCCCCGCAACCCGCTCGGCCAGTGGCTAGTAGCAGTGCGAATATCGACAATTATGCTTGTCGCTTTGTTCCTTTTGGCAAGCTTAACGACCCGAGATTCTGAGACCCTGATAATTACAGCGGGGCTTGCGGGGCTTCTCATCTGGTTGGGCTATGCATTGGGAAAGCCCGGAATCAAGCGAGAAACTGATCGGTAACTTATTAATCTGTGGAAGATAGATCCGGGAAAAACTGGCTTTTGACCAGAACCAGGAATTTTCGCAGCACAACGTCGGATCATTACTGTTTCACAACGGTGGCGGCTTAAAATGATTTTAAGGCTGCTCCGGTAGCTCGCAGTCACGGTGCAATCGCGTCCCTTGCGTGGCAAATTGAATACCCGGCTCTCCTGGGCTCGCTGGTTCTTTGCTCCGGCACGCGCGACCAGTAGCGAAATCTGTATCAACCGCAAAATAATCCCTTTGTTGACCTTGCCTATCAGGGGCTCGGCGACGGGCTTGACCAAGATGCGGCGGGCTTGCGGCTGTTGCTCAGTATAGTTGATGAAGCGCTTATTGCCTATAGCTGGGACAAGAATTTTGGCCTGTACCGCGAACGGGTTGGTGCGCTCTGGATACAGACGGGAAGCTCAACGGCTACCAGAACAGGACGGAGCGCAATGCTGGCCCTAGCGCGCGCACTTTGGTCGATGCCGCCCGATCACGGAGCAGCCATCGTTCGCACGGTCCTTGAGGATAACCAGCTTGCAAACGAGTGGCGGCACGAACTTGCTGGAATGCGCGTCAGATTGGGCGAAGTGCGCACGATGCTTGCGGCTGTCGATCCCCTCTTCGCACCAATTGGGGAGCAACGCGGGCTTTTTGCGTTACTCCCCCTGTCAGCGACCGATGTTGCTGCATTGCGTGACAGGCATGCCATCTATCTCGCACCCGACGGTCGCGCCAATATCGCAGGCCTTGTTCCCGATACGATCAACCGCTTCGCGTTGGCCGTGCTCTCTCAGGTTGGAATCTCTAAACCATAGCATTGAAAGATATGAACCGCGATTCCGCCATCGTAGACACCGATTGCGCGAAAGCCCATGGACTATTCTAATGCAATGTTACTGTCGTCCCGATGTGGCAAGGGGCCAAATTGAGATAGTTGGCTCTATCCAGATTTTCTTAGGATTGAAGCAGGGTAAATGGATAGCGACGCAATGTGACAATTGATGCGCAGAGCCAGTCAATGATCCGCGGAGGTTGCCGGTCCACGGGTTTTGACAGGCAAACCTGCGCATGAGAAATACATTGCTGACCGTATGGCGAAATATTGGCTGGCGGCGACGGGATTGAAAGATGCAGGAATGGTCAGCGCGAAGCCGATAGCCGACGAAACGGTTAAGAACCCTCGTGACCACAGACTGCCTCCCCTGTACAAGCATATAGAAGCTGCTGGCTGGGGCCGGGTTTCTCGTCAAAAATATTATGATGCCTATACTGATTCCTGTCTTAATCGGGCCCGCACTGCAACGTGCCGAGCGGGCGGCTTGGTTTCAAATGTCGCGAGCGTCATGCAGCAGTTGCCCAATCTGCATAGGTAATTACCTATGGCTCGCATAATTTTTATCGCGCTAGTCTTGCGGTCACCATCAGATTAATCGTCTTCACAGTAACAGCAGTCGTACGCTCGCATTGCTCGGGCGGTTAAAGCCTGATGATACAGGATAATTAAAAAACAAGAATGGGAGAGGATTGATGAACAATCATATAAACAGAAGCCGCCGTTCCAAGATTGGCACGCCTATCGGTAAGCTGAGCTGCGCACTTTTGGTTTGCACGGGGCTTACGCCACTGCCCGTCTTGGCGCAGGAAGCAATTGATAATGCACCCGAGTCGCTGGAAACACCCGATGCGGGCAGTTCGGGTCAACTGCAAGAAATCGTGGTAACTGCACAACGTCGTGAACAGAAGTTGCAGGATGTACCCGTTTCCGTTTCTGCATTTGGCGCCGAGCAACTGCAGGCCAGCGGCGTCGCAACGGTAAAAGACCTTACTTTCGTGGAGCCTTCACTCAACGTTCCGCAAGTCGTTGGCGTCTATCTGCCGTTCCTGCGGGGGATCGGCAACGCCGCAGGCGGAAATCTGGGGAACGAATCGAGTGTTCCTGTTTATATCGACGACATGTATTATACGCGGCTGACTACGGCTTATCTGTCAATTGACAGTATCGAACGCGTTGAAGTGCTAAAAGGTCCGCAGGGAACGTTGTTCGGTCGCAACGCGTCGGGCGGCGCGATTCAGATATTTACCAAAGATCCGGGCATCACTCCCGAAGTCAAAGCTACGATCGGTTACGCGAATTATGACAGGTGGAGCGGCCAAGTTTACGCCTCGACGCCAATCAGCGACACGTTGTCATGGAACATATCTGCCGCAGGGACGGACCAGCGTGAGGGCTGGGGGAATAGCCTTGCCACCGGTCGCGACGTCTATAGGGAGAAGCTTGCAACGGTTCGTTCCAAGCTGCTGTGGGAGCCGACCGACCTGACGACCGTGAAGCTGGTGGGTTTCTATGCCTATTCCAAGGGCGACATCGGTATGGTGCAGGACCGTCACAGCGGAACCTTTGCTACATCACCCCAAGTGAACCTGCCGGGCTATCCGAATCCGGCAGTTAGCTTACCCTCACTCGCCGATGTCCCGGGTGACTTTTTCCATGATACGAGGGCTGATCTTCAACAGTTTGCGCGGACGGAGGGCTATGGTGCCTCAATCCGCATTGATCAGGAACTGGAGTTTGCTGACTTGGTTTCGATAACGGGTTTTCGCAATTCCGACGACCTTATCCGACTGGATGCCGATATTACCGGGCAGAATTTTTTCAATGGCGATCTAAACAGCCAAGACAAGCAGATTACCCAGGAGTTGCAGCTCAAATCCAAGTCGGGGAGCAACATCGACTGGATTTTAGGCGCTTATTATCTTCGCAGCCTGGTAAAGTACGACCCCATTGTGCTTTATGGCGATGCGTTTGGCGGCGGCACCATCGAAATTCGCTCCAGGCAAGTTATCAACAGCTATTCCGTTTTTGGGCAGGCTACGGCGCCGATAACGGATCGGACCAATTTAACATTAGGCCTGCGCTACAACATTGATGATCTTAATGGCTCTTCACCAACTTATAGTGACTCCGAAACTTTCAGGAAACTTACATGGAAGGGCGTGATCGACCATAGCTTCACCGACGACGTCATGGCATTTGTATCGGTCAGCCGTGGCTACAAGTCGGGAGCTTACAAAACCTTTCCACTTGATGCCCCTCCCGCGTTGCCGGAAGTGATTGACTCTTATGAGATAGGGCTAAAAACGGAACTGTTGGACCGCCGTTTGCGGCTTAACGGCGCGTTGTTCTGGAACGATATCAAAAACCCTCAGGTGCTGGCGGTCGACATTGATGGCCTGATCCCGGGCATCATCCTGACCAATGCGCAGAAGGCTCGAATAAAGGGGGGAGAAATCAGTGTCGAAGCGGCTGTCGCAGACGGGTTCACTTTGCGCGGAGCGGTCACATATCTCGACGGTGAATATCGTGAGTACATAAATGCTCCTTTCTATTGTCTGGTCGGTGACTCCATAGCGGGGCCGGCAACAGCACAGGATGGGGGTCCTTGTCCTGTGCCCGCCGACGGCGCAACCGGAAACAGGCTTCCCAACGTATCGAAGTGGAGCTTCAATGCCGGCGCAAATTACAAGCATTTTAGCGATATCGGTATATGGGTCGCCGACGTGGGCGTTTCATATACGGGCCCGTTTGCCTGGAATCCTGATAATTTCATAATTGAGGACTCTGTGACGTTGGTCAATGCTTCCCTCAGCTTCACACCGGATTCTATGGATTGGCTGACCGTCGGCATCTGGGGTAAAAATCTCACGGACGAAGAATATTATTCCGTCACGCAGGAATCTGTTGGTCCTGCTGGAACGGCTGGCTTCCAGGCGGGCGCCGCCGCCCCCCGAACCTACGGCGTAAGCATTTCGGCCAAGTTCTGACGAAACGGGCGTTGTGCGAAAGCACGGCGCCAGTCTTGAAATGATTCAATCATGGCGAAATTAAATGAGTAAACAAATACTTATAAACGCATTTTCAATGGCTTCGCCGGCACAAGCCTGGACGGGACTATGGGCGCATCCCGATGCGCAAGGTCATCGGTACAATGACTTGGACTACTGGCTTGAACTGGCGCGAACCGCAGAGAGAGGACTGATCGACGGAATTTTTCTTGCTGATGCACTGGGTGTTAATGAAGTGTATGAAGGCAAGCCGGATGCGATCATGCGTTCGGGCGGTATGTTTCCTTCGAACGACCCGATGATGCTCGTTTCTGCGATGGCGGCGGCAACACAGCATCTTTGTTTTGGAATAACGGCCAATACAACTCATGAACCGCCCTATCTTCTTGCCAGGCGTCTTTCGACGCTCGATCATCTTACCAAGGGTCGACTCAGCTGGAATGTGGTGACGGGCATTCTTGCTTCAACCGCGCTCGCAGTGGGCGTGACCCCCATAGCTCATGACAAGCGCTATGATCTTGCCGACGAATTTATGGACCTTATGTACAAGCTTTGGGAAGAAAGCTGGGATACAGCTGCGGCGGTACGCGATAAGGCGAGCCGCATCTTCACCGAGCCCGGTTTAGTTCGCAAGGTTTTACACGCGGGCCGATACCGTTGCGAAGGTTATCATTTGTGTGAGCCTTCACCGCAACGCACGCCGTTGATTTATGCGGCAGGTTCGTCCGGTCGGGGCACAGCCTTTGCAGGCAAGCATGCGGAGGCCGCATTTACCGCTGCGAACGATATGCGAAGTGCAAAACGGATCGTGAGCAACTACCGAAAAGCAGCTGAGCAATCGGGCCGGTCTGCGGACAGCATTAAGGTGTTTAACGTGGCGACTGTAATCGTGGCGCCGACCGAAGCGGAGGCGCGTGATCTCAAGCGAACATATGAAGAATATAGTAGCGAGAAGGGAAATCTTGCCATGATGTCCTCCTTCCTAGGTATCGACCTGTCGCAATATGATCCCGACGACCCCATCGAATATGTGGAAAGCAACGCGATGCAGACCGCGATCGAGGCTATGACAAAATTCAATGACGGCAAGAAAGTCCGCGTCCGCGATATAGCGGCTTTTGACGATGTGCCGGGGCGGGAACCGTTTATCGTCGGGTCTGCCACTCAGGTGTGTGACAAGATGATCGACTGGGTTGACGAGACGGGCCTCGATGGGTTCAATCTCGTTCGCACTGTAGAGCCTGCCGGTCTTGAAGCTTTTGTCGACCTGGTTGTACCCGAATTGCAGAACAGGGGCCGCTACAAAACGGAATATGCGAAAGGCACCATGCGCGAAAAGTTTTTCCCTGCAGGAGGAGCAATGCTCCCCGACGATCATCATGGCGCGAATTTTCGCCAACCGTTTTAAATTCTCGCAAGAAGGACGAAAACATGCAGGAACTCCCCGCGGATCTGGAGACATTCAAACGCTGGAGCTTTGGTAAAGTCCGCGTGACAAGAGTGTTGGAACTGCCGCCTACGGCGTTCGATCCATCGATGTTCATCCAGACAACAAGGCACGAAATCTTGGAGCGCCAAGACTGGCTGTGTCCGACATTTGCTACAGATGCGGGCGACATCATATTGCATTTTCAAGCATTTATCATAGAGGCGAGCGGCAAGCGGATAATGGTAGATCCCTGTATTGGAAACCACAAGCCGCGCAGCCACCCTTTGCTAGATATGCTCGATAATCCTTTCCTGGAAAGGCTGGAACGCGCCGGTTTCCCGAGAGAGAGCATCGATTATGTCCTGTGCACACATTTACATGTCGACCATTGTGGCTGGAATACCATGCTTGTCGACGGCAAATGGGTGCCAACCTTCCCCAATGCCCGCTATCTCTTCGCAAAGGATGAAGTGGACAATGCTAAAGCGGATCAAGACGACGACGCTGCGGCCATATTTGAAGACTCGGTCAAGCCGATCATCGAAGCTGGTCTGGCCGATCTGGTTGAGCCGCATCATATCATTGTCGAAGGCGTGCGGCTCAAACCGACACCGGGACATACCCCCGGTCATTGCTCTATTGTCATTTCGTCACAAGGTAGCGAGGCGATTATTACCGGCGATGTGCTTCACCACCCCGTGCAGGCGGCAATGCCTCATATTTCCAGTAACTTTTGTCATGACGAGGACCTTGCTGTCGCGACTCGCCGAAGCGTGCTTGCGCATGCCGCCAGCAATGGCACGGTGTTGCTCGTAGCGCATTTCGCCGGATCATCAGCAGTCTATCTCAAGACCGATGGAGAGGCGTGGAAGGTTGAGGAAGTCTAGGCCAATGCTCTTCAAAAACTCGGAGAAGAAGAATGGAACCGGAGTCTGAGAACACTCCCATGTAAAAGGAGAAATCCATCTTATGAGCAGAAATCCCGTACTCGCTAGTGCCAATAAACTCAAATTAGGTACATTCTGCACCAACGGACCAGGCGCAGCGCATTCTCTTGCACAGGAAGCCAATCAGCTCACCTGGCCATTGGCGGTGGAGGTCGCCAAGGAGGTCGACCGGGCAGGTTTCGAGGCAATTGTGCCATATGCCCGGTGGAAGGGGTATATTAAGGACCAGCCCAATCACATCTCTGGCGATGTGCTCGATCCCTTCACATTTGCGGCTGCAATCGCGCAAGCCACCAAGCAGGTTGGCATCTTCGTCACTTCCCACGCGCCTACAATCCATCCGATCGTGGCCGCCAAGCAAACGGCAACTATTGACATCATCTCCGATGGCCGTCTCGCCATCAATGTAGTCGGAGGGTGGAACCGGCCGGAACTCGAAATGTTTGGGGCTCCGTTGCGGGAGCATGATCAGCGGTACGATTATCTTGCTGAATGGCTGTACGTCTTGAAGCGATTGTGGAGCGCGAGCGATGAATTCGATCATCATGGCGAGTTTTTCGATGTCATTCGGGGTATTTCGAACCCCAAGCCCGTGCAGACCCCGCACCCTCCAATCATGAATGCAGGGCATTCGGAACGCGGCCGGAGCTTTGCATGCGAACATGCTGACCTGTGCTTCATTGGAATCCGTTCGGAAGCACCAGAAAGCATCCGTAGCGAAGTTGACAAATACAAAGGCACGGCGCGGGAACAGTTTGGCCGTGAGGTCCAGGTGTGGGCGCATACTTATGTCGTTCAGCGCGACACCCAGAAGGAAGCGGATGACTATGTAGAATATTATGCGGTCGAGCACCAGGACCGGGCAAGTATAGACGGTTTGATCAACCTCTCGGTTCCGGAAGTTCAGAACATGCCCCGTGAGGCCTGGGAAGCGCTGCGTAAAAGATACGCCGCAGGTTTTGGCGGATTTCCCCTGGTTGGAACAGCGGAGCGTATAGCTGAGAGGCTGGATATGCTCTCGAACGCCGGGTTGGACGGTGTGCTGCTGACCTGGGTCGATTTTGTCGAAGGAGCCAAGATGTTCAACCGTGACGTTTTGCCTCTGCTAGAACAATCAGGGTTGCGAAAGCCTTTTGCGGACGTTTGATGTGGGCAGCAGAAAAATTCCTGCCACATCAAGCACGACCATTGCAGCCGAAAGGCGCCATTTTTTATGAGCAAATTTGCACTTCAACCTGCCCAAGGTATGGTGAATGGCCCGTTCTCAAAATGGTTAAAGACGAAGTTTGGCCAAGGTGCCTAAGTCGTCGTTGCCTTCTTCATCGCTGGATTGTGCGCGCATTGTCGCAGTTCGCCAACGACCGGAAGACACTGAATCGGCAACCTGTTCTGTCAGGAATTTCTCAAACACTAATACTGCGGCCGTTTTTGGTCGGTTTTTCGGAGTAGCGATCGCCCAGACCATTGATGCGTCTATAATCGGTATCGCCTCAAATGCAGTGTCCGAGCCTTCGGGCGGCAGTGCACATGCTGAAAGGATTGTGTAACCGAGACCTCGTGCAACCAACGGGAGAATGTTAGTAGATGGCGTTTCTACCACTGCGTTAAGTGTGCCGCCGGCGGCAGCAAGGGCACGATCGATGCGCTGCATAACCATGGTCAGGTTAAGTGGAAGGATCATGGGGTAGCTTGCAACATCCTTCAGGCTGATTGACCCCAGCTTGTTGAGGTCTGACCCGGCTGGCCCAAGGAGGAAAAGGTCATCTTCAACTAGAGGTTTCGACCAGAGATTATCCTGCCCGTCAGTCTGGATGAGCACAGCAATCTGAAGTTGATTGCTATTCATCGACTCGGCCAGTGCTTCACTGGCATTAACCGCAAGCTTGATCCGGACCTCTGGATATTCGCGGTGAAACCTCTCTATAACCGGATAGGTGACGAGCTCCGACCAAGATATCGGCATGCCAACGGACAGCGTACCTTGCGGCCGGGCTTCGCTGCTTTCAAGCTCGCTTTTTAGGGCATCTATTTGATCAATCAGGATTTCAGCTTTTAGACGAAGCGCCTTGCCAGCTGCCGTGAGTATGACACCTCGTCCATGACGCATGAAAAGCGGAAGGCCAAAATGGTCCTCTAGATGTCTCAGGTGCTGGGTTAGTGATGGCTGGGCCATGTGGAGGTGCACAGCAGCACGTGTAATGGTACCATGCTCGGCAACCTTCAAAAAATAGCGCAGACTGCGAAGGTTTAGAATTTTTGCACTCCATTGTCCCGGTACCAGCGTATCGATTTAGTGTTTTGCATATCCGCAATACTACACAAACGCATCCCATTAAGCCATAGCCTAAAGCCTATAGCTTGTATAGAAATTATCACCCTAGTCTGATGTGTTGCCTCGTCCTAGTCTTTGCCAAGACAAGATAAATGCTAAACGAGCTTGGGTATCATAAGCGAGGTGTGGTGACAGATGAATAGAAAACGCAACCCATTGATAGAGGAAATGCATGTCTCGGCTTGAGGGTAAAGCGGCGTTGGTAACCGGTGCTGCAAGCGGGATCGGCAGGGCGACGAGCCTTGCGCTTGCTGCTGACGGAGCATTTGTCTGGGTTGCAGACTTCGACAAGGCTGGTGCCGATCTGACCGCTGCTATGATTGCGGAGGCGGGAGGCCGGGCTGCGGCTGTCAAGCTGGATGTTAGGGTCGAGGCCGACTGGGAAGCCGCATTAGCCGCCACAGACGCGCTTGACGATCCGCTGGGCATTTTGGTCAATTGTGCCGGGAAATCGATCATTGCCGATACCTTTTCGATGCCTCTTGAAGACCTTAGGCTTCTCTTCGCCGTTAATGTCGAGGGCACTTTTCTCGGCATGAAGCATGGGATCCCCAGGATCGCTCGGTCCGGTGGTGGAGCCGTCATCAACATTTCGTCCATCATGGGGCTGAAGGGCATGGCGCGGATGGCGGCCTATTGCGGCTCAAAGGGCGCAACCCGCATGATGACCAAGGCAGTCGCGCTCGAATGCGCCGAGCTTCGCAACAATGTGCGCGTGAACTCTGTGCACCCTGGGATCGTCGACACGCCCGCATGGCAGAAACATGATGCTGACGAGGCCGGCTTGCTGGGCGGCGGTGCTGCAGAGCCCACTCTCGATGCTCATGAAGTGGCCAAGAAAATGGTGCCGATCGGCGTGGCCGCTTCGGCCGATGAAATCGCCCAAACGGTTTGTTTTCTTGCGTCGGATGCTGCCCGCCACATTACAGGTACCGAGATTGCCATCGACGGCGGAATGACTGCGGGTTGATATGTTGTTCAGGCCAAGCGAGATCGTGACATGAACACAGAAATAAGGATCGAAGGCCAGTCATCGGACGAGAGCTTCGATTTTTCCGTTCATCACGAAGGCCAGTCGATCCCGGCGACATTTTGGTCCTCCCGCCTACAGTCGGGAGGGGGAACTCCTCTCGTTTTGCTTCAGCATGGTGGGCCGTTCCACAAGCGCCACGAACATTCAAACGCGCTGGCGGAAACAATTGTCGAACGCACAGGCGCTGCGGTTCTCCTGATTGATGGCCCCATTCATGGTCGACGCCGGACAGACACAGCGGGTGTCGAGGAGATGCTCGCTGCCTTTGAGCAGCACTGGCGGGAAAATCCCGGTATTGATCAAATGGTGTCCGACTGGAGAACGGCTCTGGATGCCGTTCTCCAGCAGCGTTGGGCCGATCCGAACCGTGTCGTATGGTTCGGAATGTCAATGGGTACCGCCTATGGAATTCCGCTATGTGCAGCCGAGACCCGCATAAAAGCCGCGGCGATCGGTATGTGGGGCACGGATTGGGGGCAGGGAACCAGCCTTTTCGAACATGCGGGCCAAATGCAAACGCCGGCCTTGTTCCAGATCAAATCGGAGGATGAAATCTTCTCCCTCGAGGGTCAGCGCAAGCTGTTTGACGCTATCGGCTCGCCCGACAAATGCCTTCACACCTTTGCCGGCGGGCATTCCATGACGGCACCCGGCCAACTCGACCAGCTTTTGGAGTTTATCATTCAAGCCCTTACCAGCGACCAGGAGGCGTCCGTTGATACAAAATAAGCCAAATCAGAAGACTGAAAAGAAGGATCCGGCTTGGCGCTCTCGCGGTGCGCTCGAAGGCCCTATGCGTGTCGCAAACCGCATGCACTTGCGTGCAACTGGCCTTAATGACGAGGCGATTGCAAAACCTTTTGTCGGCGTAGTTCACACACATTCGGAAGTCAGTCCATGTGCGATGTCGCTTGCTCCTCAGGCGGCTGCCGCCAAGATCGGGGTGGAAGTTGCCGGAGCCACTGCGCGGGAATTCTCGACCATTTCAATATCGGATATTTGGACCTTGGTTCATGAACACGGCCCGCAATATAGTCTCATATCGCGCGAGTTGATCGCTGACTCCGTGGAGCTCGTCCTTCAGGGGCAGCGTTATGATGCGGCTGTGACATTGGGGGCTTGCGATAAAACCGTCCCCGGGATGCTCATGGCTATGACCCGGGTCAATATCCCTGGTGTCTATGTCCATGGGGGAGCAGCGCTTCGTGGTTGGAACAATGGCGAGCTCATCGATTTCTACCGGGTTTTCGGTGATATGGACCGGGCCTTGAGCGGCCAGATCAGCGAATCTGAGCTCGAGGAACTCAACAAAGACGCAATGGTTACAGTGGGTACATGTCCCGGTCTGAATACGGCAAGCACGGGTGCCAGTTGCGCAGAGATTATGGGGTTTACTGCGCTCGGAACGACCTCGATTCCAGCCGTTTTTTCACAACGTTTGTCCCTCGCTCGGAAAGCGGGTGAGCATGCCGTTGAGCTCCTTGCCGCAGGCGGGCCGCTTCCGCGCGATTGGGTTACCCGCGAAAGCCTAGAAAATGCCGTTACAGTTGTCGCCGCTACTCGCGGGTCTTCAAACATGCTGCTCCATCTTCCGGCAATCGCCAACGAAGCAGGCGTAAAATTCGAGTTGAAAGACATGGCGAAAATTCTTAAGCGCACGCCGCGCATCACCAGTCTTATTCCCAACGGCCCGCATGCCTTGATAGATTTGCATCGGATTGGTGGGCTGCCCGTGATCTTCAAGTCATTGCTGGATGGTGGCCTTCTTCATTCGCACACGCCGACCAATGACGGACGTTCGCTTGGCGAGGCTCTGGCTGACGTGGCACTACCCGACGGAACCATAGTGCGTTCTTGTGAAGATCCCATGCAGCCCGACAGTGGGATTGCCGTCCTGCAGGGAAATCTGGCCCCCGATGGGTGCATTGTGAAAACCGCCGACATTTCTCAACGGACGTTCGAAGGGCCTGCGCGTGTATTCGAGGGCGATGCGGAAGCCCGCAAAGGGATCGCGGATGGCAAGTTCAGCGCAGGCGACGTTATCATCGTACGGGGTGAAGGTCCGCGTGGCAGCCCCGGAATGCGCGAAATGCTGGATGTGCCGATACCCATCAGGCAACGCGGTATGGGCAAGGAGGTGGCGTTGGTTACGGACGGACGCTGGCCTGCGGGAACCGGCGGGCTTTGCGTTGCCCATGTCTCGCCCGAGGCGCATGGCGGTGGTCCGATCGCACTGGTACACAATGGCGATATTGTGCGGATCGATGCCGAAAAAGGAACGATCGATTTCCAGGTATCGGAGAAAGAAATTGCTCGGCGTCGGGCGGTTCTGAAGCCTTCCATCTATTGGAGCGGCGGCGTGGGCGAGAAATATGCTCGCTCGGTCGGACCGACACATCTGGGAGCGCCAACCCATTCCTACCGGTGACGGCACCGGCACGCGGTGTAAATGCAAAACAAATTTAATTGATAGGACAAGATGATGACCATAACCGCCAGCCACAAAATCAGCATCATGCCAACAGCTTTTGGCGTTGCCGGTGGTCCGCGCCAGGCCCCCGACCATGAAGATTTTCGGCAATGTCCAATCAAGTTCACACGCCATGTCGTGCGTTTCCTTTCTCGCAGTGATCAATTAAATGCGTTGCTGCCAAGAGGTTTGAGCCTTCGGGGGGAACCGATGGTCCAATTCCACTATTTTTGCTTGCGGGAGATACCTTGGCTTGCTGGCCGAGGATATAATATCCTGTCGCTTATGATCCCCGTTATTCACTCCGGTTCCAATGGAGAGATCGTCGAGGGAGTTTATACTGCAGTGATGTGGGAGAACATGGGCGATCCGATAATCACCGGTCGCGAGCAACTTGGCCATCCAAAGCTCTATGCGCAATTACCCGACCCACGCCGATGGAATGACAAGACGTACATTCGCGCAAGTTGGGAAGATTTCACTTTCGCCGAGATGCAGCTTTCGTGTGAGACCCCCGCCAATCCAAATCTAATTGGCGAGATCAGTGCGAGTGTGGGATCGGGGATCATCTGCCACAAATACATCCCCAGAAGCGGCCAATGGGACATGGCCGATGTCGACTATCTGACACTGTCGCCAGTGCCCGGTGCGTCAAACCAGCGCGACCCGCAGCCGCCACCTGCTGTCAGGAGTGGCACGGGAACGATAAGATTTAACGTGCCTCAATGGCAAGACATGCCGACGCAATATCACATCGTACAGAAGCTTGCTGATCTTGAGCAATGCGCTCCGCTTGATGCTTTTGTCATGGAGGGCACGACCTATCTCGACTTTTACGACCAGAGGATACTCACCTGACAGATAACGGCAATCCGTAGCGGTAACCTAGGATTCGGTGAATTTATACAAAACGCGCCGCAAACGGCGCATATGGAGAGGAGGATTACAAATGTCCAACGACCTTAAGCTTTTAATCGGCGGTGAACTTGTGGACGGCGATGACACCATGGAGGTCATTGATCCTGCAATGGGAACACCGTTCATGTCAGTCCCGCGCGCTTCGGCGCGGCAAGCAAAACAAGCAATCGCTGCCGCCAAGGCAGCCCAACCTGGCTGGGCTGCGCTATCCATCGACGAACGGCGGAACTGCCTTTCGGTCTTTGCCGACGCGATCCATGAAAATGCCGAGGCGATCACCCGCATGCTTGTGCGGGAACAGGGCAAGCCACTAACGGAGGCAGCAGCTGAAATTGCAGCAACCGAGGCGTTTATACGCTATTTCACCTCGCTCGATCTGCCGGTCGAAGTATTGCAGGATGATGAAGTGCGCCGCGTTGAACTGCATCGCAAGCCGCTGGGAGTGGTCTGCGCGATCATGCCATGGAACTTCCCTGTTCTTCTCGCTGCATTCAAGTTTCCGGCGGCCCTTCTGGTCGGTAATAGCTTCATCCTGAAGCCTGCGCCGACCACACCGGTGACATCGTTGATGCTCGGCGAATTGGCTAGGGACGTCTTTCCACCCGGCGTGTTCAATGTCGTGACCGACCTGAACGATCTCGGGCCGACGCTGACGGACCATCCCGATGTTGCCAAGATATCTTTCACAGGGTCGGCTGCAACAGGCAAGAAGGTGATGGCAGCCGCTGCCTCCACCCTGAAGCGCGTCTCTCTGGAACTGGGCGGGAACGACGCCAGCATCGTTCTGGACGATGTCGATATAGCCACCGCGGCACCCAAGATCTTTGCAGGAGCATTCATGAATGCGGGCCAAGTATGTATTGCCATAAAGCGGGTCTACGCCCACAGCTCAATCTATGATGCGCTGTGCGATGAACTGGCAAAGCTCGCCGGGGAAGCCATCGTTGGGGATGGTTTGCAGCAAGGGACACAGATCGGACCGCTTCAAAATGCCGCGCAGTACGAAAAGGCCAAGTCCTTCCTAGAAAGTGCGCATCGCGAGGGCCGCGTTATCGCTGGCGGCGAAGTTGCCGAGGGCGAGGGCTATTTCATACGCCCCACTATTGTTCGCGACATTGAGGACGGCACGATGCTTGTCGATCAGGAGCAATTTGCGCCAATCCTTCCGATTATCAAATTCGATGATGTGGACGATGCACTGCGCCATGCCAATAACTCCGAATATGGCCTTGGCGGTTCGGTGTGGTCGGGTGATCGCGATCGTGCTTACGCTGTCGCCCGTCAGATCGACAGCGGTATGGTTTGGGTCAACCAGCATCTTGATTTCGGTCCCCACATCCCATTTGGAGGTGCCAAGCAGTCAGGAATGGGGATGGAGCTTTCGATCGAGGGATTGCACGAATTCTCCCAGACAGCTGTCATCAATATTTCTAAAGAATCTGTGGGCTGATCGCAGCAAAAAGTACTGACACTGGCCCAGGAGCCAGTTCCGAACCTGGGCGGCTCGCGAGAAAGCTGCCGGTTCAGGCATTGAGAGGATTCCAGATATGAAGCCCGCATGGCTTGTCGTTCTAGGCTGTTTTATTGGCGTCTCGGTGTCCATCGCACCGGCCTATCTCACAGTGCTTGGATTGTTCCTCAAACCGATGTCCGATGAATTGGGTCTCTCACGCACCGAACTATCGATGATGCCCTCAATCATGGCTTTGGTCGCTGCACTGCTTTCCCCTTTTGTCGGGGCCTTGATCGATCGCTGGGGATCCGGGCGCGTCGCAGGCATCGCAGTGCTATTGCTACCCGTTGGCTTGTTTGGCCATTCCATGATCGAGGCAAGTCTCTTCTTGCTCGTCTTCCTTTCACTGTTCATGGGCGTGGCAGCAGCAATCGCCTGTCCTTTGCCTTATGTCAGCGCCTTGCCGCAATGGTTTGAACGGAATCTTGGGCTGGCTATAGCCTTATCCATGTCCGGCATTGGATTTGGACAAATCATATTGCCCAAAGTGACTGCCTTTCTGATCGAAAGCGGCGGCTGGCGCGAGGCCTGGGTTATGTTGGCCGGGCTGATATTGTTGATCGGTGTGTTGAATATCGTTTTTCTGTTCCGAGATAATCCGGAATTTCAGGCACGCAAAAAGGCTGATCGTCTAGGTGAAAGAGATATGGTCCTGCCAGGTGTTTCTCTCGGGCAAGCGGTTCGCACTCCAATGTTCTGGTTGCTGGCTGCGTCTGTTTCGCTTGTTGCCCAAGTGGGGGTCGGAGCAATGATACATATTGTGCCGATGTTGACCGATCGGGGGATCGACCCGATTCAGGCAGCCAATGCCATTGCATTAATCGGTGCGGGTTCTCTCATCGGAAGGCTTTTGACTGGAGTTGCGCTGGACCGCTTGAGCGTCTCTCTTGTGGGCGGTGTCGTTTTTTCGACGCAAGCCATTGCCATGCTGATTTTGTGGAGTGGGATGGACGGTCTTGCGCCTTATATCGCGGTGTTCTTCGTGGGTCTGGCGGTAGGCGCGGAAACGGACATAATGCCGTTTTTCATACGCAGGAAATTCGGCACACGACAATTTGGCAAAATATTCGGTTCCGTATATGGGATTTTCAGCCTCGGCCCTGTCCTGGGACCATTGCTGATGGGATCGGCATTTGACCTATTCGGTTCCTATACCGTTATACTACTCGTCTTTTTCGGATTTTCGCTTCTCGCTGCCATCTTCATTACCGTGGCTGGAACGATGAAACTCCAAGGCCCGACTTCTCTGGACGCCGATGTCGGCGCCGGCCAGGATTTGCGGTCCACATGAGCCAAGGTCAGATCGTAGATCAAGCTGCAGGAAATGCCATGAATAAAACAGCAATATCGTTCGACGATGCATCCCCATTTCATTCAGGCTTGCAACTTTGTGATGCGAATTATGTGACTTTATCACCGCTGAGCTTCCTGCCCAAAGCTGCCGCCACCCATCCGGATCGCATGGCTATCATATATGGGGATCTCCACCGGAGTTGGCGGGAAGTATATATTCGTTGCCGCCGTTTTGCGTCCGCCCTGAAAAAGCGCGGTATCGCACCCGGTGATACCGTCGCAATCATCGCTCCCAACATCCCGGCAATGTACGAGGCCCATTTCGCCGTGCCGATGGCAGGGGCTGTGCTGAACACGCTCAATACGCGCCTGGATGCCGAAGCGATCGCGTTCCAGCTCAATCATGGTGAAGCACGGATATTGCTTGTCGATTGCGAATTCAGCGAAGTAATTCTCCGCGCGCTGGATATGGTTTGCAATCCGCCAATAGTGATCGACATAGCTGACGTCCTGTATGACGGTCCGGTTAAGCGGATCGGCATTGTCGAATATGAGGAATTTTTGCAGGACGGGGACAAGACGACAGGCTGGTCGCTCCCGCGCGATGAGTGGGACCCGATTTCACTCAGCTACACCTCTGGCACGACCGGTGACCCCAAGGGTGTTGTGACCAATCATCGCGGCGCCTACCTTAATTCCCTGTCACAGATCATCACCTGGAATATGCCCCCTCATCCTGTCTATCTTTGGACGCTGCCGATGTTCCATTGCAACGGCTGGTGCTTTCCATGGGTCTTGGCAGCGAATGCCGGCGTCAATATCTGCTTGCGCAAGATCGATCCCCCGCTCGTTCTCAAGCTGATAGATGATCATGAGGTTTCCCATATGTGCGGGGCACCGATCGTCTATTCGATGCTGCTGGACGAAGTTGACAAGCAAAATAGGAGTTTGACGCCACGCGTAAAAGGTCTTGTCGCCGGAGCAGCTCCCCCGACCTCCATGATCAAGGGTGCGGAACGGACCGGCTTTGACATCACTCATGTCTACGGCCTAACCGAAGTTTATGGTCCCGCGTCGATCTGTGTCAAGCAACCCGAATGGAGGCAACTGCCAGTCGAGGAACGCGCCCGTTTGAATGCGCGTCAAGGCGTGGCCAGCATCCTGCAGGAAGCAATGATGGTGGTTGATCCTGAAACGATGGAGCCGGTACCCGCAGATGGAGAAAGCGTTGGCGAAATCATGTTTCAGGGCAATATCACCATGTCCGGATATCTGAAAAATCCAGCAGCAACCAAGAAGGCGTTTGCTGGCGGCTGGTTCCACACCGGCGATCTCGCGATTGTAGAAGCTGATGGCTATGTCCGCATTACCGACCGGTCCAAGGATGTCATCATTTCGGGCGGCGAAAACATATCATCACTCGAAATTGAGGAGGTGCTGCATAGGCACCCAGCCATAAACCTTGCGGCCGTTGTCGCAAAACCGGATGAACGATGGGGTGAGGTTCCGTGTGCATTTCTCGAGCTGCGCGAGGGCAAGCAGATCGACTCCGGCGCTTTGGAAGAATTTTGCAGGCAGCATCTGGCGGGTTACAAGGTCCCAAAATATTTCCGATTTGGCCCTATACCCAAAACATCGACAGGCAAGGTACAGAAATTTGCGCTCCGCGACGCTGCTAAGGGAATGACGCAGGATTGTCAGTTCAGCTAAGGGCTGATCTTGCTGGTGACAGCACATGTAGCATAGGCGATTGCCTATGGGTTGCATAATTTTTATCGCGCTAGTCTTGCAGTCACCGCACGATTACTCTTTTGGTCTGCGACAACAGCGATCAAATATCGGCTCGAAAAGTTAAACCCTGGAAGGGCAGGTTTGATGATCAGACGTCGTGAATAAAGGTCGGCAATTACATAGAAGGAGTATTAGATGGCCGTTCATTTGAAGCAAGGGGCAACAGCCCAGGCCAAGGCGGATCGAGATCGTTCAGTGCGCGACACGGTGGAGGCGATCCTCACGGACATTGAGGCCCGAGGCGACGATGCGGTGCGCGAACTTTCGGTTAAATTCGATAACTGGGACCGCGAAAGCTATCGCTTGACCGATAGCGATATACAGGGTTGCATAGATCAACTGAGCGGTCAGGATCTCAAGGATATTGAGTTCGCCCAAACCCAGGTGCGCAATTTCGCCCAAATTCAGCGTGACAGCATGAAGGACGTTGAGGTTGAGACTCTGCCTGGCGTTATGCTCGGCCACAAGAATATTCCGCTCAATGCGGCTGGCTGCTATGTGCCGGGCGGCAAATATCCGTTGCTCGCTTCTGCGCATATGAGCGTGATCACCGCCAAGGTTGCAGGGGTGCCCCGTGTCGTCACCTGTGCGCCGCCCTTTAACGGCAAACCCGCTTCTGCGATCGTTGCGGCACAGGCAATGGCGGGTGCGGACGAAATCTACTGTCTTGGAGGTATTCAGGCAGTCGCAGCGATGGGGATCGGCACCCAATCGATCGCGCCTGTTGATATCCTGGTTGGTCCAGGCAACGCTTTTGTTGCGGAAGCCAAGCGCCAGCTGTTCGGCCGCGTCGGGATCGATCTGTTTGCTGGTCCGACCGAGACTTTGGTGATCGCCGACGAGATCGGCTGTGATGGCGAACTCGCCGCGACCGACCTCCTCGGGCAGGCCGAGCACGGACCAGACAGTCCAGCGATACTACTCACAACCTCAGAAAAGCTAGCCCGCGAAACAATGGCAGAGATCGAGCGGCTTCTCCAGATCCTGCCCACCGCTGATCATGCCGGCAAGGCTTGGGAAACCTATGGTGAAGTGATCGTTGCCGAGAACGATGACGAGATGGTACAAATTGCTGACGAGATCGCGTCGGAGCATGTCCAGGTGATGACACGTAACCCGGACTATTTCCTGAACCACATGACCAACTACGGCGCCCTGTTTCTCGGAGCGCGCACGAACGTCAGCTACGGCGACAAGGTGATTGGAACCAACCACACGCTTCCCACCAAAAAGGCTGCACGCTATACCGGCGGTCTGTGGGTGGGCAAGTTCCTTAAAACCTGCACCTATCAGCGCATATTGACCGATGAGGCATCGGCGATGATTGGCGAATATTGCAGTCGCCTGTGTGCGCTCGAGGGCTTTGCCGGTCATGGGGAGCAAGCCAATATCCGCGTTCGACGTTACGGGCATCGTGACATACCCTATGCCGGACGCGCCGAGCCCTTGGCAGTGTGCGAATAGGATGGCGCTTCCCAATACGCCGAGCTTCCGTCTAGACGGGCATCGTGCGCTGGTGACCGGGGCGGGACGCGGCATTGGTCTGGCGCTGGCCGCGGCTTTGGCGGAAGCTGGTGCTGCTGTGTGCCTTGTAGCAAGGACCGCAACAGAGATCGAAGCGGGCGCAGCGGCAATTCGCGAAGCAGGAGGACAAGCGGAAGCCGTACGCCTCGATGTGTCCGATCTTGCAAAAGTTGAGAGTTTTTTTGCCGACCGCCCTGCTTTTCACGTGCTGGTGAACAACGCCGGCACAAATCGGCCAAAGCCGATGTGGGACGTCGACGAAGCAGACTACGACGTTGTTATGAATCTTAATGTGAAGTCCGCGTTCTTCGTAGCCCAAGGCTGTGTGAAGCGGATGATTGCCATGGGCACCAAGGGCAGCCTCATCCATATTGGCAGCCAGATGGGCCATGTTGGAGGCCTCAACCGCGGACTCTATTGCGCATCGAAATGGGCGATCGAGGGCATGAATAAGAGCTTCGCGCTCGACCTCGCGCCATACGGCATCCGGTCAAACGTAATCGCGCCGACGTTCATCGAAACACCGATGACCAAACCGTTCTTCGAAGACAAGGCCTTTAAGGCGAGTATTCTCGACAAAATCAAACTCGGGCGTATCGGTGCGGTCGAAGATCTTATGGGCGCGGCGCTTTTCCTCGCAACCGATGCGAGCGCATTCGTTACCGGTACAAGCCTCATCGTAGACGGTGGATGGACGGCAGACTAGCCCTGCAGCCTGGAGGACTATTTTGCGATGGCTATGCCCGACACCCACATGCTTATTATGTTGCGGAATTGCGTGGCAGGCATGCCATCTATCTCGCCCCCGACGGCCGCGCTAATCTCGCAGGTCCTGTTCCCGACACTATCGACCGCTTTGCCTCCGGTGTGCGCTCTCGGGTTCGAATCTCCATTTAGCTTTTGACGGTCTTGGGGGTTTGTCCACCCAGCAGCTTTCACGAAGGACGATCTACTCGATCTTTGCCTTTTTCTGCTATTCAAGTTTTCCGAGCGCCAGCGCATCATGGAACTTACCGAGATGATCGCTTTCACCCTTTCGGCCTGGCGTTAACCGCTCGCCGGTAGATGCTCGAGATCGGCGCGCGGTTTGCACCTCAAACGCCTCGCTTCCAGCGCCAGTGGATCAATCCAATCCGGTCTTTCCTGGTGTCCAATAGGCCTTGGCCTTCACGCGTGCCGATCCGACGCCTGCCGTCTTGAGCGCGCGGCTCATCTGCTGGATTGACGATGCCTGGATGGGCCAAAGCACATGAGATAAGAACAAATATAGGCTCGCAACAGTGCCGGTTGTGGGGAATTGCGCCGGCAGGATTATCCAAAGACATCCTTCCACCAGTTGCTGCATGCCAAAAGCCAAGGGGATCGCCGCATATGGCAGTTGCGTCAAGCCATCGGCACGGCGCGCAGTCACAATGCCAATCCCAAACAGAGCGATACCGGCCAAAATACTGGCATTTGCAGAAAAACAGATGATCATCACTCCGCGTGACTGGGTAGGAAATCAAATCAGCAATGCGCTGACATTGCAGTGTCTCTTCATGGACATGAATGCACATGGCAAGGATACGCAATATTCCTTACGCTCAATTGTTCAATGAACATCGCCACCACGGTCTGGGGAAGCTCAATCGAAAGCCGTAATTTCAGAACGGTGAAGCCGGGCGCGCCCATTTTGAACGAGTCTGTCACCCTCTCGCCTATTTTCCTGTGCACCGGTGACTCTACGTATTTTCGCCATGTTTCCCGTCTGCTATTCTTCGAAAAACAACAGGACATTACAAATTCCCATTACAGAGCAATCAAGCATTGGAGGACATCGTGGACGCAAGGCTTCGTAACCAGATTATCTCTATCATCGATGATGTCGATGACATGACGATCGCGACAGTTCGCGAGGATGGTTTTCCTCAGGCAACAACGGTTAGCTATATCAGTGATGGCCCTGTCATCTATTTCATCACGAGTGCTGATGCGCAGAAGGCGCAAAACATAGCGCGAAACAACAAAATCTCGCTGACGATAAATCGTGCTTATGAAAGTTGGAACGAAATTGAAGGGCTATCCATGGGTGGATTGGCGATCCCTGTCACCGATCCCAAGGAATTAGAAAAGATCGGAAGCTTGCTATTGAAGAAATTCCCTCAGGCCGCGCAATATGTGCTTGTTGTGGGAGGTAAGATTGAACTTTCCCACTTCCGCATAGAACCGAAAGTCATTTCGGTACTGGATTATAAAAAGGGTTTTGGACACACCGAATTGGTCGAAATGTAGCGGGTCGTTGATGCTCTAGATTTTTATCGCGAACCGATAGAAATTTTGCCATCAATCAATTTCGGGAGTGTGCGTCCAAGACATGCCCATCAAGCTGCAGAACGGTCATCGTCGCGCAAGGCTGACAGCGTGAAAGATATCATATCTTCAACCGAGAAATTGCTGCGCGTGGTGTGCCGGATGCCCTTCATTGCCTTGTCGACCGATTTCCTGAATCCTGAGCGTATGGGTAACATGCTGCCAGACTGATTCCGATATCGCGGGTTCCCGTTCAAGACGGATGTTCTGGCAAGTCGGCTTCCTGCCGGATTACCACACGGTCGCCAGTCTTGCGGCCGGTCCTTTTGCTGCCTCGAGAGCTTCCGGAAATTTGCTGAACGCAAACGGTCCGTCGATCACTGCGCCATCCATCAGCCGCTGTCTTGCCCGGACAGAATCGGCTGTAACCATCAACACCGGGACATCATGTTTTTCGCATATTCGACGAGCCGCTCCGACCGCATCGCCGGTTTCCAGCCTATCTCCGACAAGGATCAAATCCGGCGGGCGCATTTCTGCAATCGCTACCGCGTCATCTTCTGTCCAGACGTGATCAAAACTATCGAACCCAAGATCGGACAGGCGCTTTGAAAGCTCGCTGCCGACGACCATATTCTGTTCAATTATCAATGCATGGCTCATCAGATAATCCTCGCGTTTCGGTGGATGAAATCCGACTCGAAGTCTAAGCCAGGACCGAATGGATTACGCTAGGTAGAGTCCCTGACTGTGTGGAGGGTCAATGAAAAGGCCCGTGCCATTATATTTTCGAGCATAGAGAAACAGCGTTGGTGTGACGAGCACTGACCGGGCCCTGCCGATTCCATTCTAGAATATTCCCGCCAGCCTTCATCCTTCTATGGTGCCGTTCAATCGCGTAAAAGGCTTCGCCGTCATGTCACCGGTTTGCAGCAACTTGCATAGGGACACTACGTAATGACTTCAAATCACAAAACCTGTTTCATGCCAACCTTCTGATCCGAAGGACGAGGGATCGCTCCGTCGCGACAGAGGGTATAGATGGAGCCTATTCATGAAAAAATCAGCATATGTTACCGCTATTCTGTTGGGGATATCCCTCGCCAGCGGCTGTACCCAAAAAGCGGAATCGGATCACCGAGCCGAGAATGAAGAACCGGCACGCAATACCAAAGAGGCTGCCAAACAGAGCTTGACCGAAGCGCATCACAACGCCGAGGCAGCGGCAAGCGAAGTGGTGCAAGCCGCAAAAATATCGGTAACGGCTGCCAAACTCGCCGTCATGTCTGCTGCGCAAAAGGATAGGGAGGCCGCTGCAGAAATGGCCGCTAATACCGAAGCCGCGGCCAAGCGCGCAGAAGAAAAAATCAGGGCAGCCAATGCTGAAATTGGGGCCGTTGTAAGCGAAAACGCGACAAAAGCTGAAACGATGGCCAAGGCATCGGTGGCGGCAGCCGGCGATGCGGTAGCAAAAACCAAAGCTTCTGTTGAAGCCGGTGCCAAGTCTGACGCGGCGGCCGCCAAGGCTGCGGCTTTGGAGGCGCAAAAGTCTGCCATCAAGGCAGCTGCCGCAGCGCGGGATGCCAGTAAAGCCGCTGCTGCTGCTGCACGAGAAACATGGGAAAAGGAAATGGAAGAGACGGACGGGCACAGCTGACTCGCCAGAACATTATGCGGAGCCGGGTGGAAGGCTTTCAGGTGATTGGGGATCGACATGAACATGACATCGACAAAAGATTTTCCCGCAATACAATCGGCATTTGCGCGAAGCAGGGCGTGGATGGTTGCGCTCGGCATCGTAACGATCATCATGGGATCCGCCGCAATCCTGTTCCCCCTGTTTGGCAGCATAGCGGTCGCCGTTGTAATCGGATTTGCTCTTGTGATTGCTGGAATTGCCCAGATAATTGCCGCGTTCAGCCATCCGAAATGGGGGGTTCGCATTCTGACATTCATAGTCGGGCTCTTGTCCCTGCTGGCAGGGATATTTTTACTGCTGAATCCCGTTAATGGCATATTTGCCCTGACCATAGTCGTCGCGGCTATTTTTTTCACGGAAGGGATATGGAAAACGATCTATGCATTTCGAATGCGTCCCCATCCGGGTTGGGGATGGCTGCTGTTCGATGGCATATTGTCGGTCGTGCTCGGTTTGATGCTGTGGGTGCAATTCCCGTCTTCGGCGCTTTGGGCGCTAGGGATACTCGCCGGAATAAGCATATTGCTTTCCGGATGGACGATGGTGATGCTCGGCGTGGCGATCGGTAAAATCACCGACCAAGGCTAAGGATACCCGTCCGTACGCTAAACGTTTGAGGATTAGACAGACCGCAATCGAAGTTGCCATTTGGGGCGTTTACTGACCAGCCGCTTTCATTCCCCATCTAGTCAGCTCAAAGGGCAGCAGAATGGCGGCCTTTAAGTCGAACTTAAGCAAAGCTGAGATTCCAAGTGATACGCGGCCCATCAATCTTCCAGCCTCGCAAATCCTGGCTTTTAATAAAATATGTCAGGATCCTCCACTTACAACGGACTCCTAACCGGCTCAACTTACGTCAACATCTTTAGCTTGCCGTTCCTTTACTCCAGATTCGAGCGATCGCCGCATTAGGATCAGTCCCGGGAGCATCGGCAACCACATGGTGAAGAGACGCAGTAGCATTGTCGCCGCGAAGGCCGATTCCAATGGTATGCCGAGCAGGTGCAACATCGCGGTTGCGGTCGCTTCGAAACTTCCGAGCCCTAGAGGTACGGGACCGATCGCTGTAACAATCTGGGCCATGACGAGAGCGATGAAAGCAGCCGTGTAAGGCGCATTCTCACCTATTGCCTGGAGACAAGCCCACAAGGTTATCGAATCCGCCAAGAAGATCAGCGTGTTCAGTCCCGTTACCCGCAGGATTAACGGCGTGTTGTTGACCAGTTTCGACGGAGCGTCGGCCATCAACCCCAGCAGCACGCGCACCGGAGTGATTCGCTCCAGTCTTGGCGGCAAAGGCTTGCTACCGCGGTGACGCAGCCAAAGCGCCAACGCCGGGATGGAAAAAGCTACAAAAAGGAAAGCTGTCACGATACCGGCCATGAGCGAAGTGGCCTTGTGGTCCATCCAAAGCAAAAGCATCATCACAACGGCCATCACTGCAAAGGCAGCATAAAAGCCAATCAATGAAACCAGCAATGCGGCAACGGCATTGCCCCGCGGAACACCGAGCGCCAACAACTGCCCGACCAGAAGGACATTACCGCCCATCCCGGCGCTGGGCACCGCCTGGTCCGCAAACAGCTTGCTTACGGCAATGCGCATCAATTTGGAAAGCGGCTGCGCAGAACCTGCCTGTTTCAAAACGACAGACCAGCCGGACGCAACGCTGGCGTAAGTCGACAGCTGTAAAGCAATAGCGAGCATCAACCAGAACGGTTGCGCGCGCTCCACCAATTCAGCGAATGCCTGGACTTCGCCAAAATGGAAAACTATTCCGGCAACGCCGGCAACCGCAAATATTCCGAAAAACCAGCCGCGCCAGTTTTTCGCTTGCTGCCCGCGATTCACTATTATCGGCGGCGATGCCATGATGCCCGTTCACTAACCTGCAAAATGCGCTTGCGTGAATTTTGCATGTTTAACCGACCGTGACACTAGGTAGCTATACGGACCAGTTGTCTGGCAATATTTGCTGAATGAAAAACCTCAGTAAAGGAAGAACTGGGCGCCGCCAGTGAACAGCAATGCAAACGTTATAGGGGACCGCATCTGTGAGCTTGAGACCAACGCAGTCGATGTATCAAAGTTACTGGCTTCTGCTGCCCTGGACTGCCGAAAAAAATATGCAATCAATCACCTCTTCTTGGAGACGTTGCGTTGCCTCGGCATCATGTAAAATTTTCGTTTGGCCGCTTCAGTCGCGACTATATAGGCAGCCACGATGGCGATGCCGGCCAGAAGCAGGTTCAGTGGCAATGCGACAAAACCGAAAAGACCTGCAACAGGTCCCATGAATGGCAAGGTGAAAGCCGCCATCGCCACCACCGCCGTCGAAACCAGCAACAATTTGCCCGGGCGGCTTGTCCAGCAGGGAAGATGGGTCCGCAAGACCAGAACAACGGCAAGTTCCGTCAACAGTGAAACTATGAACCATGTGCTCTGGAATGCGGCTTCATCCGCGTTAAAAAACTCCAACAGCACGATAAATGTACACAGGTCGAACACCGTGCTGATCAATCCGAAGACAATCATGAAACGTCTGATATTGTAAATATTCCAGCGCTGCGGTGCAACGGTCGCTTGCGGGTCAACATTGTCTGTCGACAGGGCTATCGAGGGGATATCCGACAAGAAATTGTTAAGCAGGATCTGCTTTGCAAGCATCGGCAAAAAAGGGACAAAAAGAGTTGCGATCGCCATGCTGATCATATTGCCGAAATTCGCGCTGGTCGTGATCGAAACATATTTCAGCGTATTGGTAAATGTCCGCCGCCCGTTTATAATCCCATTCAATAGGACGTTGAGGTCTTGCTTCAGCAACACAATATCCGCGCTTTCACGAGCGACATCTGCGGCCTGATCTACAGAAATGCCGACATCTGCAGCTTGGAGCGCTGGTGCATCATTGATCCCGTCGCCCATATAAGCAACGGAATTCCCGTCCTTTTTCAAGGCCAGGACAATGCGTTCTTTTTGCTGCGGATCGATCTCGGCAAAAATATCGGTTTTCTCCACGAGCGGACGCAATGCGTCGGCGCGGGTCTCGTCAAGCTGCTTGCCAGTCAATATAAGGGTCGCGTCCAGACCCACTGCTTCCGCAACGTGACCGGCAACGTAGCGATTGTCGCCGCTGATGATTTTTACCGTGATGCCAAGCTTGAAAAATTCCTTGAGAGTATTGGCGATCCCATCCTTCAAGGGATCAAAAAACAACAGGAAACCTTCGAATGTCATTCTGGTTTCGTCATCATGGTCAAAATGGGGTTTTGCCGCTACGTATCGGGAAGCCAATCCCAGAATGCGAAAGCCTTGCTGTCCCTGTTGGCTGTAAAAGGCTCGCAATTTGACTTGCAGCTTTTTGTCGAGCGGGAGCGTGCCTGACGCTGTTTTGACGAACGAACAGCAATCGATGACCGTGTCGAACGCTCCCTTTGAAATCATCAGATGCTGGTCACGGGACTCCGGGTCAGCGACGACAATCGTCAGGCGCTTGCGCACGAAGTCATAAGGAATTTCGTCGATCTTGAGAGATTTGTCAAACCCCACTCCGCGGTGCTTCGCTTCGGTGACAATCGCGACATCGAGGGGATTTTCGATCCCCGTTTCAAGCAGCGAATTTGCAGCCGCATATTTAAAAACCGCATCAGATGGCATACCTTCCCAATCGACCGCTTCGTTGAGTTCGACCAGACCTCGGGTCAGGGTTCCGGTTTTATCGGTGCACAACACATCGGCACTGCCGAGATTTTCGATCGCCTCCAAGCGCCGGACGAGCACGCCTTCTGCGGCCATCCTTCTTGCGCCTGCTGACAAGGTCACACTGACAATGGCAGGCAGCAATTCAGGAGTGAGACCGACGGCCAGCGCTACCGAGAACAAGAGAGAATCGATGATCGGACGATCGAGCAGCAAATTAGCGGTGAGTACAAAAACCACGATTACCATCATCACTCTGGTCAACAGATAACCGAATTTACGCATCCCTTGCGCAAAATCTGTTTCCGGCTCGTCGTCGTCCAAATGCTCGGCTATTCTACCAAATTCGGTTGATTTTCCAGTTTTGACGATCAACACGCTGGATGATCCGCTGCGCACGGATGTACCCAGAAAAACCGTATTCTTACGTTCGGCCAACGTGGCATTTTCGGCTGATGGATGGGCTGTCTTTTCGACTGGAAAGGATTCCCCGGTCAACGCGGCCTGCGTGACAAGAAAATCCCGTGCTTCCAGAATAATGCCGTCCGCCGGTATCAAATCGCCCGCTGAGAGTGAAATTACATCACCGGGTACGACGTCGCGCGCGTCAATTGTAATTTTTTTATCCCCGCGAATAACGTCGACCTTCAGGGCAAGCTGCTCGCGCAAGCGTTTGACTGCCTCCGAAGCCCTATATTCCTGATAGAAACCCAACATTGTGCTGCCGAGCACAATCATCAGGATGACAGTCGCTTCGGTCCATTCCCTGACAACCAGCGAGACCAAAGCAGCGAAAATAAGGATCAGAACCAGCGGGCTTTCAAACTGGTGCCACAACAGATGTGCTGCACTGCTACTTTTGGTAGCTGCCAAACTGTTCTGCCCGAACTGTTGTAGGCGCAGTGCAGCCTCCTCCGGAGCGAGCCCGGATGGCCCTGACTTTAGTTCCGAGTATAGATTGGCGGAGTCGACCGACCAATATTGAGAAAGGTCAGGCATGTTGATTTCCAAACCTTGCTTCGGTGAAAATACGATTAGTCAGTTGAAACAGCATTTCACAGAACACAATCATCCTATTGTTACCCCCGATCGCTCCAATCTCATTCGGCGATTGTGCCTTAAAATCTGGAATGAATATACGGAATTACCCTAAAGAGGTCAGCGGCATATGGTTTGTCAGAAAAAGAACTGGCTTGATATAAATCGGACCGGCAATGCTAGCCATGATCAGACTATGGCCAACTATGATAGCGCGCTGCGGCCAGGAGGGCGCAAGCTGCCATCGTGGTGTGCAACTGCGGAATGCCTGCTTTTCATTGATAATATCCACGAGCGGACAGTCTGGACACCGGCGGCTAAGAGACCGGAGCCCAAAGATTACTATATATCCGTTTCCTCTGCCGGCGAGAGCATCTTCTATATCGTTAGCAAACGGCTTTGCGAGATCCAGAGAGATGCGCCTATATAGATTCCATCGGGCCGAGGCATGGTGACAGGATGCAAGAATGACATTTGAGCAGGGCGCAATATTGGCGATATTGGTGACAATGCTGGTCGCCTTTTCCACCGAACATTTTCGGGTGGAGGTAGTCGCCATGTGCGGCCTGGCCTCCGCTTTCGCGATAGGGATTGTCCCGCTCACTTCCGTGTTTGCCGGATTCTCGAGTCCGGCGGTCATCACGGTTATCGAAATTCTGCTGGTCGTGGCCGCCCTGACTCATGCGCGCGCGCTTGACAGCTTTGCCAACCGCATTGCGACGCAACTTAACGGCGAGACTGCAGTGCTTCTTGTGCTGTGTGGTTCCGGCGCCCTTATCTCGGTGTTCATGAACAATATCGGAGCGCTGGCCCTGATGTTTCCCGTCGCCATATCGGTCTGCGCCCGGCTCTCAATTCCCCCGGCCCGGGTATTGATGGCATTGTCTTTCGCGACCCTGTTGGGCGGTATATGCTCGCTGACCGGAACACCGGCCAATCTGGTCGTCAACGAGTGGGTGGTCAGTGAAACCGGCCGCAACCTCGGCTATTTCGAATTGGCAATCATTGGCGGACCGCTTGCGCTGGTCGGCATCGCCTGGCTGGTCCTCAGCACACCCCGGACATTCGCACGATTTGTCGCTGCTGACAGCCCCTTGGGAGATGCCGGTCCTTCCGACTTTCTGGCGGAACGCCTGCTGGCGGGAACATCGCAATATGCCGGTTTGCGAGTCCCGGAATTCGAGCACTCGACGGGCTTGACGCTGCACGCGGTCATCCGGAAGGGCGCCCATGTGTTTGCGCGTCGCCAGGACATAATCCTGGTGCCCGGCGACACGCTCTTGATCGAAGGCAATATTGGCCAGATCGAGGATCTTCAGGATCGCCGTGAACTGCAAATGCCCGAGGTCGATCCTGATGCCGAAACCCTCGAACTGGTCGTCATGCCGGAAAGCCTCCTGCTCGGATCCAGGGTGGACGACCTCGAGGCCATTTCGGGACACGCCGTCCGCGTTCTTGCCCTCGCGAGCAGGCGAGGCCGCGTCGAAGGACGATTCACCGATCTTCCGATGGCCATGGGCGATGTGCTCGTTCTTTCGGGAGACCGCGCCGCGATCCGGCAACTGGCAGCAGAATGCGGATTGCTTGCTCTTTCCCCCCGCCGAACCGTCCGCCGCCCGCGTGGCGCAGTCGCGGCCGTCGGTATCTTTGCAGCGGGCGTGATCGCGACCGCTCTCGGCCTGCTGCCGGTTCAGATCGCATTTGGTGGAGCGGTGCTGGTTCTGGCGATGACGGGAATCCTGAACCTGCGCACGGCGCTGTCCGACGTGAACTGGGGAATTGTCATTCTGCTCGCCTGTATGATCCCGCTCGGACTGGCCGTGGAGGAGACCGGAGCCGCCCGGCTGATCGCCAATCAGATGGCGCAAGTCCTGCCGCTGGGCGAACCTTTGGTGGTCGTTCTGGCCATTCTTGTCCTGGCGGTGATGATTACCCCGTTTGTCGACAATGTCTCGACCGCCGTGGTGCTGAGTCCGATCGCGGCAGGGCTCGCCACGCGCACCGGAACGCCGGTCGAGCCGCTGCTGATTGCTGTTGCGGTCGGCGCCTCGCTCGACTTTCTGACGCCGTTTGGCCACCATAACAATGCCGTGGTCATGGGGGCTGGGGGATATCGGTTCACGGACTTCGCACGGCTCGGTGCGCCGTTAACGATCCTTTGTCTGTTGATAGCAGCTCTTGCCTTCGCGCTGATGTTGGGCAACTAGCGATTGCAAAAAATGAAAAGCCACACTATCCTATCAACTTTATAGGGAAAAATAGATGATCTCGAACAAGGCCCGATATGCATTCCGCGCCTTATTGGCGATCGCCGCTTCTCCCGAGGGGCAAGCAACTACCAGCGCGGAAATCGCCAGGCGCTATAATATTCCGCACAAGTTTCTGGAGCAGATCCTGCTCGATTTGCGCAAGGCGGGCATTCTCGACAGCAAGCGCGGAAAAAGCGGCGGCTACGTGATGCTGCGGCCCGCGGACACCATCAGCTTTGGCGAAGTTCTGAGGATTTTCGAAGGTCCTCTGGCGCCGTTGCCCTGCCTCTCGCGGCAATCCTATCGCCCGTGCGAAGACTGTATTTCCGAGGCGCAATGCGAAATCCGGCGTGAATTCGGAAGGGCTTATGATGCGAGCCGGGCCGTGCTCGATACCCGCACCATTGCCGATGCTCTCAATGATGCTCCCTATAGCACCCCATGGCATCGGGAAGAGCGTCGGGCCAGCTGACTTTTTTGTCTTGCGATTCCCTACTTAACAGATAGATAATATAGGGACATTGATTCGCTCGCCCTTGATGGGTGAGCCAGGGCAAGGAGATTGGGTCATGAATCTGGGACGAAATTTGCGTCGGGCCGTTATCGGCACTCTGCTGGGAACGGCGGCGCTGGCAGTTTCGGCATGTTCGCAAAACGAAGATGCCGACGGACAGTCAAAGGCAAAAACAACGGCCGTTGAGTTGCTCAACGTGTCTTATGATCCCACCCGCGAGCTTTATGAAGAAATTAACCCGATGTTCGCTGCTTCGTGGAAGGAGCAAACCGGACAGGATATTAAAATCAACATGAGCCATGGCGGTGCGGGCAAGCAGGCGCGAGCTGTGATTGATGGACTAGACGCGGATGTTGTCACACTCGCGCTTGCTTATGATATCGACGAGATCGCGGCCAAGACCGATGCCTTGAGCGAAGGCTGGCAGAAGCGGTTGCCGAACAACAGTTCGCCCTACACGTCCACAATCGTGTTTCTGGTGCGTGACGGCAATCCCAAGAATATTCGTGACTGGGACGACCTGATAAAATCGGACATCGGCGTGATCACGCCCAATCCCAAGACGAGCGGGGGCGCGCGCTGGAACTTCCTCGCTGCATGGGCTTATGCGAAGAAAAAATATGGCTCCGATGCCGCAGCCGAAGATTATGTCCGCAAGCTGCTGGCCAACGTTCCCGTTCTCGACAGCGGCGCGCGCGGATCCACCACGACGTTTGCCGAGCGCGGCATTGGCGATGTGTTGCTGGCCTGGGAGAATGAGGCATTTCTTGCCGAGCAGGAATTGGGGAAAGACAAGTTCGATATCGTCGTGCCTTCCATTTCAATCCTGGCCGAACCACCGGTCGCCGTGCTGGACGGCAATGCCCGCCGCCATGGCACCAGCGACGTGGCTGAGGCCTATTTGAAATTCCTTTACACGCCGGAAGCGCAGGACGTGATCGGCAAGAATTTCTATCGCCCGACCGGTGAGGCCGCCAAGGCTAAATATGCAACAGTCTTCCCGAAGGTAAATCTGGTCACCGTGGATGGTGAATTCGGAGGCTGGCAGGCCGCGCAGAAGCGCTTCTTTAATGACGGCGGGGTTTTCGACAAGATCTTTGCCGACGTCAAACGCTAGCGCGACCCCTCATTTCATTGAGCAGACAACTGCAAATGCAAAACACCGTTACCCTCAGGGCCCGCAAGGGGCGCAAGTCGATCATACCCGGTTTCGGGTTGACGATGGGCTTCACCCTTGCGTGGCTTTCCCTGATCGTGCTGATCCCGCTGAGCACGGTGTTCATCCGCGCAGCAGGCATGGGCTTCGCGGACTTCATCGATGTCGGTTTCTCGCCGCGAGCGATTGCGGCCTACAAGGTCAGCTTTGGCACCGCGCTTGCGGCGGCATCGATCAACGCGATATTCGGCATGATCGTCGCATGGGTCTTCGTCCGCTACGAATTTCCCGGGAAGCGAATTTTCGATGCGCTGATTGACCTGCCTTTCGCCCTGCCGACGGCGGTTGCAGGGATAGCGCTTACCGCAATCTATGCCGGCAATGGGTGGATCGGACAATTCCTGGAGCCCATGGGCATCCAGGTTGCCTATAATCCGATCGGGATCACCATCGCGCTGATCTTCATCGGACTGCCGTTCATCGTCCGTTCGGTCGAACCGGTGCTGGCCGATCTCAGCAGCGAAGTCGAGGAAGCGGCCCTTTCGCTGGGGGCAACGCCCTGGCAGGTCTTTGTCCGGGTGATCCTGCCAGCTGTGTTGCCGGCCTTGCTGACCGGGTTCGCACTCGCACTGGCACGCGGTGTGGGCGAATATGGCTCGGTCATCTTCATCGCCGGCAACATGCCCTTCGAGTCAGAAATTGCTCCTCTGCTGATCGTCACCCAGCTTGAGCAATATGACTATGCCGGGGCGACCGCGATCGCTGTCGTCATGCTCCTCATCTCGTTTGCGATGCTGTTGTTCATCAATCTGGTGCAGGCTTGGAGCCGCAGAAAGGTCGACGCATGACCAATTCGTCGCAACGCAGGCCGGTTGCCTCACCGCTGCTTCTGATGCTGGCTTTGGGATTCCTGGTCCTGTTCCTGCTGTTCCCGCTGGTTACGGTTTTCGTTGAAGCCCTTGCCAAGGGTTTCGCCGCCTATGGCTCCGCGCTGGTCGAGCCGGACGCCATTTCGGCGATAAAGCTGACGCTCCTGGTCGCGGCGATCAGCGTGCCGCTGAACATTATTTTCGGCATTGCCGCGGCATGGGCGATCGCCAAGTTCGATTTTCCGGGCAAGAGCCTGCTGATCACGTTCATCGACCTGCCATTCTCGGTTTCGCCTGTGGTTGCCGGCCTCGTCTATGTGTTGCTGTTCGGCATGCAGGGCTGGTTCGGGCCGTGGCTGCGGGAACATGACATACAGATCATCTTTGCGGTGCCAGGAATCGTTTTGGCGACAATCTTCGTCACATTTCCCTTTGTCGCGCGCGAACTGATTCCGTTGATGGCGGAGCAGGGGCGTGATGATGAAGAGGCTGCGCTCTCGCTCGGTGCGAGCGGCTTTCAGACCTTCTGGCGAGTCACGCTTCCCAATATCCGCTGGGGGCTTCTCTACGGCGTCCTGCTGTGCAACGCGCGGGCGATGGGCGAATTTGGGGCCGTGTCGGTGGTGTCGGGCCATTTGCGCGGGCTGACCAACACGATGCCGCTGCATGTCGAGATTCTCTACAATGAATATAATTTCGTGGCAGCCTTTGCTGTCGCGTCGCTGCTCGCGCTGCTTGCACTGCTGACGCTGGTGCTCAAGTCGATCCTCGAATGGCGCTATGGCTATCATCATGGGAGTGCGGGACATTGATCACGCTTGAAGGAATATCCAAACGCTTCGGCAATTTCGATGCGCTGTCCGGCATTGATCTGGAAGTGCGAGACGGGGAATTTCTCGCTCTGCTCGGTCCTTCCGGTTCGGGCAAGACCACCTTGCTGCGGATCATCGCCGGGCTTTCCTTCCCTGATGAGGGGCGAGTTTTGTTCAACGACGAAGATGTCACCGATATCAAGGTCGCCGATCGCAAGGTCGGATTCGTGTTCCAGCATTATGCGCTGTTCAAGCATATGACCATCGCTGAAAATGTCGGGTTCGGTCTTTCCGTCCGCCGCCGCCGCGAGCGCCCGAGCAAGGCCGCGATCCGCGACCGGGCGCACGAACTTCTTGATCTGGTGCAATTGGGCGGACTCGGCGACCGCTATCCGGCACAGCTTTCCGGGGGACAGCGCCAACGGGTGGCGCTCGCCCGGGCGCTTGCGGTGGAACCCCAGCTGCTGCTGCTTGACGAGCCGTTCGGCGCGCTCGACGCGAAAGTGCGCAAGGAACTGCGCCGGTGGCTGCGCCAGCTTCACGAGCAGATGGGTCTGACGTCGGTCTTTGTCACCCATGATCAGGAAGAGGCCTTGGAACTGGCTGACCGCGTCGTCGTGATGGAGCGAGGCATGATCGAACAGATCGGAACGCCCGAACAAGTCTACATGGCACCGCAGACTGGCTTTGTATCCGGTTTTGTCGGGGATATTAACAGTCTTTCCGTGACCGTCTCGAACGGCTCCGTGCTGCTCCATGACCGGCCGATTGCGGTTGATGCCGCCGGTGTTTCCGAAGGTCCAGCTCGTCTGGACTTTCGCCCGCATGATGTGATTCTGGGCGGTGACCTGCCAATGGTTGTAACCGGCGTCTATCGCAAGGGCGGCGCCTGGCGCGTCGAAGGCACGGTAGGCGGCCGGTCGCGCATCATCGAAATCGATCTCCCCGCAGACCGCACTGCGCCGGAACTCGGACAGCGCCTGGCGCTTGGCATCACCCGTGGCCGCCTGTTTGCGGAGGAGGGAGGGGCGACGTGTCGACGCTGATCTCCTCCAACCCCGCACCGGAAAAGCGCCGCCATGTTGAGGAAGCGATCCCCAATATCCGGGATGCCCTGCTGGCACTGAGCTTTGGGTCGGTTGCAATCACCGTGCACGATGATCGCATCGTGCAGATCGATGTGACGAAAAAGACCAGATTGAAACCGGCCGGTTGACCCGCCCATCATGTCGATGCTGACCGGACCACCGGAAGCGTCGCGATCAAGAAAGGAAGTAAAAATGATCGCACGTTTTCTTGCCGGCTCGGGCACCACGCTAGCCCTGATACTAGCTTCACCGGCCTTGGCCCAGACGACCAATTCGCCAGGGGCAGGGAATTCCGACAAGGCCGAAGTGGAGCTGTTGCGAAACGAATTGGCCAATCTCCGTGCGCAGATCGAAGCACTTCAGACCCGCCTGGATACCCAGCAGGCCACCGTGGCCAAGGCAGACGCGATTTCAAGCGAAGCGCCGAACAAGGCCGAAGCGGTCAGCAAGGCTTCTGGCGGCACCACGGTTGCCTGGAAATGGGCACCGGAATTCAGCTCGAAAGATGGCTGGACCTTCAAGCCGCGCGGGCGCCTGCAATATGATTTCGGCTATGTCGATGCGCCAGACGCCTTCACCAACGACGGACTTGGTTTCTCCAACGAACTGCGCCGCGTTCGCCTTGGCGTCGAAGGCAATATTCCGGGCGGCTTCGGCTATCGTTTCGAACTCGAGTTCGCCGGCGGTGACGCCCAATTGTGGGATGGTTACATTACCTACAAGACCGGAGGCCTGACCCTGACGGCCGGGCAACACAACAATTTCCAGTCGCTCGATGAACTCACCAGTTCAAACGATACGGTGCTTGTCGAACGGGCGGCGTTCACCGATGCCTTCGGGTTCGAACGCCGCCTCGGCTTTTCCGGCCAGTATAATGCTGGTCCTGTGCTGCTGCAGGCGGGCGTCTTCACCGACAATGTTGCTGATCTCGATGACGACGGGAATAATTCCTTCGGGCTTGATGGACGGGTCGTGTTCGCGCCGAAACTGGGTGCTGCCCAATTGCATTTTGCCGGTTCTGCACATTGGCGGGATCTTGGCGATACCGTTTCGACGGTCCGCTATCGCCAACGTCCGCATATCCATTCGACAGACATTCGCTTTGTCGATACCGGAACGCTTGGCAGCGCTGAGAGTGAAACGAGCTATGGCTTCGAAGCATTGGCGATCGCCGGGCGCTTTCACGTTGCCGGCGAAGCCCATTGGCTGGACTTGTCACGCGCCACCACTCCAAACCCCAGATTCTTTGGTGGCTATGCCGAGGTTGGTTACTTCCTGACGGACAGCAGCTTTGGCTATCGCAGCGGCGTTTTGCGGGCTCCCAAGCTCGCCAGTTCGATCGGCCAAGGCGGAACGGGCGCCATCGCCTTGTCCCTGCGCTATGACTTTCTTGATCTGAATGATCGGGGCGCAGGGGTCGTCGGCGGCACACAGAACGGGATCATTGCCGGACTTTCGTGGTGGCCAGTTGAAAACCTGCGCCTGCTGCTGAACTATGCCCATCTTGAATATGACGATGCGGCAATCGTCGCAGCGGGCGACAGGTCTTATTCGGTCGATACGATCGGATGGCGTGTTCAGGTGAGTTTTTGAACGGCACGGTGCCGACGCATCGCGAGATGCCCGGCGCTCGACACCGCATGACTATAAGCACCTGCTTATGCGCGCCTGCCTAAGCAGCTGTGCGATCGATATCGTCGCCGATGGCCTCCAGATACAGCGAATGCCGCAAACT
>TARA_R110002033_G_scaffold1460_11_pt1 | contig 41085 bp, 36 predicted proteins | sample TARA_R110002033 | Tara Oceans TARA_R110002033 (sample SAMEA4397051) | marine metagenome | biome: Polar Biome; feature: [SRF] surface water layer (ENVO:00010504); material: water (ENVO:00002006), including particulate matter (ENVO:01000060) such as... | depth 5 m
AGTATTAACTATGCGTTTAGTGGATCGTGTTTTACGTCCGTTATTCCCAAAAGATTACCACGCAGAAACACAAGTTATGATTCAGTTAATGTCTCATGATGATGATGTTATGCCAGAAGCTATGGCTGGTTTAGCCGCTTCTGCTGCTATACAATTATCAGATTTCCCATTTGAATGTCCTATCTCTGAAGCTAGAGTTGGCCGTGTAAATGGTGAATTCATTATTAACCCTACTAGAGCTCAATTAGCAGAATCTGACATCGATATGATGATTGGTGCATCTGCCGATTCTGTAATGATGGTAGAAGGTGAAATGGATGAAATTTCTGAAGAGGAAATGGCTGAAGCAATTAAATTTGCCCATGAAGCTATAAAAGTACAATGTGCTGCCCAAGTAAAATTGGCTGAAGCTTTCGGCAAGAAAGAAGTACGTGAGTATGCTGAAGAAAGAGAAGATTTAGATTTAGCTAAGAAAATTCATGACATGGCATATGATAAAGTATATGCTATTGCCAAAGCAGGTTCTTCTAAAAAAGAAAGAAGTACTGCATTTTCTGAAATTAAAGAAGATATTAAAGCAAGTTTCTCTGAAGAAGAATTGGCTGATTACGGTGATTTAGTTTCTAAGTATTATGCTAAAGCCGAAAAAGCTGCAATTAGAACTTTAACTTTAGATGAAGGTTTGCGTTTAGATGGTCGTAAGACTGATGAAATTAGACCAATTTGGTGTGAGGTAGATTATTTACCATCAACACATGGTTCTGCAATTTTTACTAGAGGTGAAACTCAAGCATTGGCAACAGTAACTTTAGGTACTTCTAGAGATGCTAACAAAATAGATATGCCATCTTATGAAGGCGAAGAAAATTTCTATTTACATTATAACTTCCCTCCTTTTTGTACAGGTGAAGCTAGACCGTTAAGAGGAACATCTCGTAGGGAAGTTGGTCATGGTAACTTAGCGCAACGTGGTTTAAAAGGAATGATTCCTGCAGATTGCCCTTACACTGTACGTGTAGTATCTGAAGTATTAGAATCCAACGGTTCTTCTTCTATGGCAACTGTTTGTGCCGGTACAATGGCATTAATGGATGCAGGTGTTCAAATGACAAGACCTGTTTCTGGTATTGCAATGGGTTTAATTTCTGATGCTGAAACTGGTAAATATGCTGTTCTTTCTGATATTTTAGGTGATGAAGATCACTTAGGTGATATGGACTTTAAAGTTACTGGTACTTCAGAAGGTATTACTGCATGTCAAATGGACATTAAAGTAAAAGGATTGTCTTACGAAATTTTAGTAAATGCACTAAAACAAGCAAGAGATGGTCGTTTGCATATTTTGGGTAAAATCACTGAAACTATTTCTACTCCAAACTCAGTTGTTAAGGATCACGCACCTACAATGGTAACTAGACGTATTCCTAACGAGTTTATTGGTGCTTTAATTGGACCAGGAGGAAAAGTGATTCAAGAAATGCAAAAAGAAACTGAAACAACTATCGTTATTAACGAAGATCCTGTTACAGAAGAAGGTATTGTTGAAATATTAGGTGTAGGTAGTAAAGGTATTGATGCTGTTATGGCAAAAATAGATTCTTTATTATTTAAGCCAGAGGTTGGTAGCGTATACGAAGTAAAAGTGATCAAAATGTTAGATTTTGGAGCTGTTGTTGAATATATGGATGCACCAGGAAACGAAGTGTTATTACACGTTAGTGAATTAGCATGGGAACGTACAGAAAATGTAACCGATGTTGTTAATATGGGTGACGTTTTTGATGTAAAATACTTCGGGTTAGACAAACGTACTCGTAAAGAGAAAGTTTCTCGTAAAGCGCTTTTACCAAAACCAGAAGGTTTTGTTGAAAGACCACCACGCGATGATAAGCGTAGAGATGACCGTCGTGGAAACGATCGTGATAGAAAACCAAGAAGAGATTAATTTTTCTTAAATAACTAAAAAACTCGTTTTTAATTAAACGAGTTTTTTTTTGCTTGAAATTGAGCACAAACTATTTTCAAAAAACAAATTTGTGTACATACCCTACTGTAAGTTCACTAAAGTTAGCTTGCCCTAAATTGGCATTGATAAAGGCTCCGATATAAGTATTATGCTTTGAGCTGCTATCTATATCCATAAAATAATATTTCAAGCCCATTCGACTAAAAACATGTTTTTTTATTTGATAATAAGAGTCCATCTCACCTAATACAATAATTTCTTTACCATAAACAAATTGAATACACCCTTCGTACAATTGCCAATCAATTTTATAAAAGGGCTTATAAACGTTAAGACGAATCTTTAAGTCTACCGCTATGGTCTTGTCCAAAATTTAAGAATAGATTTTTCTGCAAACGATGTTTAGGAAAATTACTCTTTGAGTTCCCCATCCACCCTATTGAATCATCCAACTCATTATAGGTAGATGCTTTTGATAAGTATTCTTGTGTCATCCCAAACAAAGGAAATAAAAAAAAATATTCCGCTAAAGGATAGAAGTATTTGATTTAACAAGATGTAAATATAGAGGCAATCAACCTAGCAATTCTAAAATTTTAAGAACAGCTCATTCTATGTAAAAAACTTAGACCTAATGATATAATAATACATGTATGTTTTAAAAACAGACCTGATTGCAACTCAAAATTATGAAGACATCAATAGCTATGTAAGTTAACAAAACAAGCCCCGACAAATATATTAGAGCTTTATTTTGTGCATTTCAACAGAAAAATGAAGTTTTTTACACTCAATTGTAACATTCGGAAGTTTTTTACGTATAAGTATATGCAGTCTATGCAAACTGAACTTAATTTATTTTAATGAGACAGCTTAAGATTACAAAACAGGTTACCAATAGGGAGACCGCATCTTTGGACAAGTACTTACAAGAAATTGGAAAAGTAGACTTGATTACCGCTGATGAAGAAGTAGAGTTGGCACAACGTATCAAGGCAGGCGACCAGATCGCTCTTGAAAAACTTACCAAAGCCAACCTCAGATTCGTGGTGTCAGTTGCAAAGCAGTACCAAAACCAAGGACTTACTTTACCGGATTTGATTAACGAGGGAAACCTTGGTCTTATCAAAGCTGCACAGCGTTTTGACGAAACGCGGGGATTTAAATTTATCTCCTACGCCGTATGGTGGATCCGTCAATCTATTTTACAAGCTTTGGCAGAACAATCTCGTATCGTTCGTTTGCCATTGAACAAAATTGGTTCTATCAACAAGATCAACAAAACTTTTGCTTTCCTTGAGCAAGCGCATGAAAGAATGCCTTCTCCTGAAGAAATTGCAAAAGAATTGGATATGACTGTTGAAGACGTTAAACAATCATTGAAAAACTCAGGTAGACACGTATCTATGGATGCGCCTCTTATTGACGGTGAAGATTCTAACCTTTATGATGTACTTCGTAGTGGCGAATCTCCAAATCCGGACAGAGAGTTATTACATGAGTCACTTCGTACAGAAATTGAGCGTGCTTTAGAAACTTTGACTCCACGTGAGGCAGATGTTATTCGTTTGTATTTTGGTCTTGCAGGTCAACATTCTATGACTTTAGAGGAAATTGGTGAAACTTTTGATCTTACAAGAGAAAGAGTTCGTCAAATTAAAGAAAAAGCGATCAGAAGATTAAAGCACACTTCTAGAAGTAAGATATTAAAAACGTATTTGGGTTAAAAACCTTAGCGTTTAAGCTATAAAAATTACACGTTAAATATTCCTTAAATTGGCAATATTGGCATATTAGTTGTAATTTTAACGGTAACAACAGTTTATCATGACTGTTCGTTTTTTGATTGATGAATAAACTCCGGCTGATTACCGGAGTTTTTTCATTTATAAATGTTTCTAATATCTTTAAGTTCTTCATACCTCCACCATTAGATATTTATATAGTATAATCTTTCCCTATCTTAGAGCATACATCACTGTTTTAATGAAACATCTTTTACTAATACTAACGATTCTCACTTTGTTTAATTCTTGCAATAATCATAAGACAATTTCAGATTTTAATTTATACCCTACACCTGTAGAAGAAAGTCTTTGGATACAGTATACCACAGCATCTACCTTATTTAAATTATGGTCACCAAATGCTGAAGAAATCGTTTTAAGATTATTTAAAACTGGAGATGACTCAAAGGCATTTTCTACATTTAATCTCACCTATAAAGATTTAGGTGTTTGGGAAAAGGAAGTTAGAGAAGACCTAAACGGCATCTATTACACCTATCAAATTAAAACCGAGAATAAATGGCTAAAAGAAACACCTGGTATTTATGCTAAAGCTGTTGGCGTAAATGGCAATAGAGCTATGGTTTTAAATATGAAGACAACTAACCCTGTTGGATGGAAACAAGACAAATCGCCTGTTTTAAAGCGCCAAAATGAAGCTGTTATTTATGAATTACATATTCGTGACATGACAATTCATCCACAATCTGGATCTACAATGCCAGGCACCTATCTAGGTTTAGTAGAAACAGGAACTTTAGGTCCAAATAATATAGCAACTGGTATTGACCACATTAAGGAATTAGGTATTACACATGTGCATCTTTTACCCACTTTTGACCATTATTCTATTGACGAAAGTAATTTAGATACCCCGCAATTTAATTGGGGCTATGACCCTCAAAATTATAATGTGCCTGAAGGTTCTTTTTCAAGCAATCCGTTTAATGCTGAAGTTCGAATAAAGGAATTCAAACAAATGGTGAAGACTTTTCACGATAATGGTATTGGTGTAATTATGGATGTTGCATATAATCATACCGGTAAAACAGAAGAGTCTAATTTTAACCAAGAAGTACCTGGTTATTATTATCGCCATTGGGAAGATGGTTCATACGCAGATGCTGCTGCTTGTGGTAATGAAACTGCATCAGAGAGAGCTATGATGCGAAAATTCATTATTGAATCTGTCACATATTGGACTAAGGAATATCATATCGACGGCTTTAGATTTGACCTCATGGGAATTCATGATATAGAAACTATGAATAAAATTTCTAACGCTGTTTTAAAAATTAATCCTGATGCATTGCTATATGGCGAAGGGTGGACAGCAAAAGAATCACCTCTACCAGAAAAAAAACGAGCGTTAAAAAAACACGTACAACAGCTTCAACAATTTGCAGCTTTCAATGATGACCTTCGTGACGGACTTAAAGGTTCTGTTTTTGAAGATGAGAGTCTGGGTTTTGTAAGTGGCGCAAAGAATACGGAAGCGTCTATTAAATTTGGAATTGTTGGTGCTATTCAACATTCACAAATTAACTATAGTAACGTCAACTATTCAGATGCTCCCTGGACCTTAGAATCTTGGCAATCTATAAATTATGTTTCTTGTCACGATAATCACACACTTTTCGATAAATTAAAAATTTCAAGACCAGATGCAGCTTTAAGTGAATTAATTGCTATGGACAAATTGGCTAATGCTATAGTATTAACATCTCAAGGAACTCCATTTCTACATGCTGGTGTAGAAATGTTGCGTACAAAAAACGGAGCGCATAATTCTTATAACCTTCCGGATAGTATTAATCAAATAAACTGGAATTGGAAAAATGACAATAAAGAGGTTTTTAAGTATTATAAAAACCTTATTCAATTACGAAAAGCACATTCGGCATTTACCATGCACAATGCCCTTGATATACAAAAGTATATAAAATTTCAAAAAGCAAATGACAGCCTTGTCTCCTTCATTTTAGAAGAGCATGCAAATGGTGATACTTGGAAGAATATTTTGGTTATTTACAATGCGCACAATAAAAACATTAATTATAAAATTGATGGTACTTGGCAAAAAGCCATTTCTGGTAGTACCTTTGACCTTCAGGGCTCAAAATCAATAAAGAATACTATTGATGTACCCGCACTTTCAATGTATGTTGCTTTTCAAAAATAACCGTTTTTACTGTTAAATAAATAATTAGTCATGAGTTCAGATTCACAACCAAATAATCCACTTCATGGTATAAAGTTAGCCACCATGCTTGAAGAACTAACAGAGAAATATTCTTGGGAAGATTTAGCTGGTCAAATCAATATTAATTGTTTTAAAAGTAATCCGTCTATAAAATCAAGCCTCAAATTTTTACGCAGAACACCATGGGCAAGAGAAAAAGTGGAACATTTATACTTACAATCCTTTAAAAAATAATGAGCTTAAATATTGTACTCATAGAGCCAGAAATACCTAATAATACAGGTAATATTGGCAGATTGGCACTCGCTACAGGATCCACGTTGCATTTGGTAAAACCATTTGGATTTGAGCTAAGTGATAAACGTCTTAAACGTGCTGGTCTAGATTACTGGCAACACCTTAACGTAATAATGTATGATAATGTCGATGCTTTCTTTGAGCAGCATCAAGACAAAAAAATGATTTTCTTTTCTGCTACAGCTACCAAAAACCATTGGGAAATTGAATACACCAACGATATGTTTTTAGTTTTTGGAAAAGAATCTGTTGGCTTACCTAAATCTATCTTAACTGAAAATGAGGATAATGCCGTGAAAATTCCACTTTACAGCAAACATATTCGCAGTTTAAACTTAGCTAATGCCGTAGCTATTTCCGTTTATGAGGGATTGCGCCAATTAGACTGATTTTTGCTTTAGGTTACTTTGTATCTTTAAGAGACCAATACAAAGAACCAATGAAAACAATCAACCACTTTTTCATTTTATCTCTTATCTTAATTTTAAGTTCTTGCAATCAGAAAAAGGAAGAAACCACAGAAACTTCCATTGCATTTAATACGCCCCCAGATTTTGAGCTAGAAGAAATTTACCACCCTAGTAATGCTGAACAAGGCTCTTGGGTAGCTTTGGCACAAGGTAATGGTAATACCATGTATGCATGTGACCAATATGGCAAACTTTATCAATTTAAAGTTCCAGAAATAGGAGCTGTTCTCTCACAGAAAGATGTAACTCCTATAGACATTGAAATTGGTGAGGCCCATGGTTTACTATGGGCATTTAACAGCTTGTATGTTGCCGTTAATAAGAATTGGGATGATGACATACCAGATGATCAAGAGAAAGGCAGCGGAATATATAGAATTACCGACACTAATAATGATGGAAAATTAGACGCTGCCAAAATGTTACTTCGTTTAGAAGGTAGCGGCGAACATGGTCCTCATAGTTTTGCGTTATCGCCAGATGGCAAAGAAATTTACTTCATCGCGGGTAATCACACTCTTATTCCCGAAAGAGTAAAAGAAAATAGTAGAATCCCCACCAATTGGGGTGAAGACAATTTATTTACTCCGTATTTAGATGCTAGAGGTCATGCTAACGATGTAAAAGCGCCTGGCGGATGGATATCAAAATTCAATCCCGATGGTTCGTCTTTCGAATTAATTTCCGCAGGATTTAGAAACCCCTTTGATATGGCTTTCAATACTGATGGTGAACTTTTTGCTTATGATGCCGATATGGAATGGGACATTGGAATGCCATGGTACAGACCTACAAGAATTTGCCATGTTACCAGTGGCAGTGAATTTGGATGGAGAACAGGTTCTGGAAAATGGCCTGCATATTATCCAGATAATCTACCCGCTGTACACAATTTAGAGCAAGGCTCTCCCACAGCCGTATTATCAACAACAAATTTAAATCTTCCTGAAAAATACCAAAATGGGTTACTTGCTATGGACTGGAGTTTTGGCACCGTTTACTTTATAGAACTGCAACCAAAAGGTAGTTCTTACGAAGCCAAGCGGGAAGAATTCCTGTCAGGAACTCCCCTACCCTTGACCGATATGATTGCAGGTAACGATGGCAACATTTACTTTGCCACAGGCGGTCGTAGACTTGATTCCCATTTATATAGATTACGATATACAGGAACAGAGAATACCGCACGAAGTCAAGAAAAATCATTGATTAGCGAAGAACGAAATCTTCGTAAGCAATTAGAAGAATATCATACAACAATTTCTACATCGGGAACTGAATTGGCTTGGAATCATTTAAACAATCCGGATAGATTTATAAGATATGCTTCACGAATAGCTCTAGAACACCAACCTATAGATTCTTGGTTAAATAGTTACAAAAAAGAGACAGACAGTCAAAAAATTATCGAGAGCAGTATAGCTTTAATTCATCAAGGAAAAAGTGATTTACAGCCCTTAATATTAAACAAACTTCTAAGTATTCCCATTAAATCACTAGACGAAAATTTACAAGTAGACCTTCTAAGAGCCTACTCCCTAAATTTTATTAGAATGGGAAAACCGGACAACCGACAAAGCCAAAAAATAATCAATGCTTTAAATCCCTCATTCGCTAGTTCCAAAGGCGCGGTAAGCAAAGAGTTATCTCAAATTTTATTATTTCTAGAAGCAAATGGTATAATAGAAAAATTAGTTGAACGTCTTGAATATCACACAAAACAAAAAACAGTCACAAAAGGTGTAGAAATGCTTTCTGAAGAAGCAACGCTTCGTAGCGAGGAATACGGTCCACTAATTAGAGAAGTTATCGCAAAAATGCCACCTAGTGAGGCTATCTATTATGGAATGTTGCTTAGTAATGCTAAAAAAGGCTGGAACGAAGATTTAAGAAAACGCTATTTTTCTTGGTATTTTGATGTTCTTGGTTCTAAAGGAGGCATGAGCTTTAAAGCATATATGGAAAATGTTAGACAGCGGGCCATATTAAATGTACCTGAAGATAAAAGAGAGTATTTTCAAGAAATCTCCGGTGTCTATTCCCCATCCAGCTCAATTGCAGATTTACCCCAACCTTTCGGTCCGGGCAAAAACTATAATGGCGAGAATATGGGAGATGTCGTTTGGCGCGGTCTAGATAATTACCAAGGCAACATAAAGGCCGGAAAAAGAGCTTTTGCTTCGGCAACATGCACATTATGCCATAGAATTCGTGGAGAAGGTGGTGCCGCAGGACCAGATTTAACCCAGGCTCACACAAAATTTAGCACATATGATTTAATGTTTGCTATTTACAGCCCTAGCGATGAAATATCTGACCAATATGCCAATACCCTGTTTCATTTAGGCAAAGATGAAAAAATAGCAGGTCGTATTAAATCTGAAGCTGGCGATAGTATTGTAATAATGCCAAATCCCTTTAATGAAAGCTATACGGTAAGTATTGCTAAAAACACTATTACTAAAAAAGAACTCTCCCCAATATCACCAATGCCACCGGGATTATTAAATAGATTGAACGAACAAGAAGTAGCCGATCTATTTGTCTATATCATTTCTGGTGGAGATGAAAATCATAAATTTTATACGGGTGAAGAAAATTAAATATCTAAACCAAATCTCAAAAAAAGTTGAGATTTGGTTTTATTAATTCTTCAAATTTAGAATCTAATATTAGGATAATCACTACCTAATTTACCTCTAATTACCAGTATGATATTAAACCTAAAATCCAGCAGTTAAAATTGTCTAATCATTTACAATTGGCAGATTAAATTATTAATTTCAAACTGATATTTTTCTAATCACCTACCAAACAACAACCTGATGAACTCAAAATTTTTACACGCTTTTATTTTTCTTTTCTTATCATTTTGTAGCATTTCATTTGCTCAAAAAAAATCATCTAAAAATAAAGTTGACAACGCAACGCTTGACAAAGCTTTCTATGAAAACTTGGAATGGCGAAATATTGGACCTGTACGTGGCGGTCGTTCTTTAGGGTCGGCAGGTAGTCCCAGCAGACCTAATGAGTATTATTTTGGTGCAACTGGTGGCGGACTCTGGAAAACTACCGATGGCGGTAATGAATGGGAAGCTGTTACCGACGGACAGATTACCAGTTCTTCTGTAGGCGCAGTTGCTGTAGCAGAAACGAATCCTGACATTGTCTATATTGGTATGGGCGAAGTACAATTACGAGGTAGCATTACTCAAGGGGACGGAGTTTACAAATCTACTGATGCCGGTAAAACCTGGAGTCATTTAGGACTTGAAGAAACCCAAGCCGTTTCAAGAATAAGAATTCACCCAACAAATCCAGATATTGTTTACGTTGCTGCATTAGGTCACCCTTATGGAGACAATGAAGAACGCGGTGTTTTTAAAAGTACAGATGGTGGTAAAAATTGGAAAAAAACATTGTATGTAAGTGATAAAGCAGGTGCAGTAGATTTAATAATAGATAGAAATAACCCACAGGTTTTATATGCGAGTACTTGGCAAGTTCAAAGAAAAGCATGGAAAATGTGGGGCGGCGGACCAGATTGCAAACTTTGGAAATCTACAGATGGCGGAGAAACTTGGACAGATTTATCCAAGAACCCAGGTATGCCAGAAGGACCGTTAGGAAAAATAGGTGTTACTGTATCGCCTGCAGATTCTAACCGTGTATGGGCTATAGTAGAAGCTAATGAAGGTGGTGTTTTTCGTTCAGACGATGCGGGTAAAACTTGGGAACGTACTAATGACGAGCGTAAATTAAGACAACGTGCTTTTTACTATTCTAGAATTTATGCCGATCCGATTGATAAAGAAACAGTTTACGGACTTAATGTAGATTTTTGGAAATCTACTGATGGCGGAAAAACTTTTGACACTAAAATTAAAGTGCCACATGGCGACAATCATGATTTATGGATAGACCCTAATAATCCTGATCGTATGATTTCTTCCAATGATGGGGGTGGTGTTGTAAGTATTAATGGCGGTAAGTCTTGGACAGAAGAAGATTACACTACCACACAGCTGTATCATGTAATGACAACTAATGATGTTCCTTATCACGTAGCGGGTGCACAACAAGACAATAGTACCATTGCAGTACCTAGTGATGGTTGGGGTCATATGCAGGCTAGAGGTCAAGGAGATGGCTGGGCGTATGCCGTTGGTGGCGGAGAAAGTGGTTGGATTACCCAGCATCCTGAAAATCTAGATATTTTCTATGCAGGCAGCCAAGGTGCGCTGTTAACACGATACGACAGAAGTAACGGTCAATCTAGAGACATTCAAGTATACCCTAGGTTTTTCTCTGGTGAACCTGCAAGCGCATTACCTGAGCGCTGGCAATGGACATTCCCTATTATGTTTGCGCCACAAGATTCAAATGTAATGTATACGTGCTCTCAACATATTTGGAAAACAACCGATGATGGACAATCTTGGGAAAAGATAAGTCCAGATTTAACGTATGCCGACCCATCAACCTTAGGTAAAACCGGTGGCATTATCACCATGGATATGAACGGACCAGAAATTTATGCTACCGTTTTTGCGTTGGCTCCATCAAACCATGATATTAATACTATTTGGGCAGGTTCTGATGATGGTAAAATACATATCACAAAAGATGGTGGTAAAAACTGGGCAGACATTACCCCTAAAGAGTTACCTAAATTTTCTAGGGTAAGTATTATTGATGAATCGCTACACAACCCTGGTACTTTATACGTAGCGGCAAATAGATATCAAGTTGATGATAGACAACCCTATGTATTTAAAACGCATGATTATGGTAAAACCTGGACAAAAATAATAACCGGTATTGAAGATGGTCATTTTGCAAGAGCAGTTCGCGAAGATCCTGTTCGTGAAGGTTTACTATTTCTAGCTACAGAACATGGTGTCTATTTTTCTATGAACGATGGGGAATTATGGCAAAGCCTTCAACTAAAACTTCCAGATACACCTGTTAGAGATTTAGTTATAAAAGATAACGATGTTGTTCTTGGTACGCACGGTAGAGGATTTTGGATACTTGATGATATTCAACCTTTAAGACAATTTACCCCAGAAATGGAGAAACAAGAAGCCGTACTTTTTAAACCTACAAATGCCTTAAGAGGTTTAACCGATGCTTCTATTCAATATTATTTAAAAGAGCAGAAAGACACGATAACTTTTGAAATTTATGACGCAAAAGATAATCTAATAGACACCTTTACGGGTAGCAAACCAAAGTATGAAGTAGACCCCAATCTCCCATATTGGTTAAAAGGCGGCTCATCTAAACCTACCACTGCCAAAGGAATTAATAATTTCACTTGGGACATGAGATACCCGGGAGCTACCACTTTTGAAGGAATGATTATTTGGAGCGCAAGACCAGCTCGTGGTCCAAAAGCACCGTTAGGTACTTACAAGGTAAAAATGAAATCTGGTGATTATGAGAAAGTATATGCTTTTAATATTGAAATGGATCCAAACTTAAAGGGAATTACCAAAGAAGATTTAGATGAACAATTTACTTTATCCAACAAAATAATGGCTAAAACTTCAGCCGCCAACGAAGCAGTCATTAAAATTCGAGAGATAAAAAAGGCTTTAATGGCTAATAAAGACAACATAGATTCAAATGATTTCAATAATTCGGTAACTCCATTTTTAAATGAATTATCAGAGGTAGAAGAGGCACTGTACCAAGTTAAAAATCAATCAGGGCAAGACCCTTTAAATTTTCCTATAAAACTAAATAATAGATTAGCATCACTAAGACGTAGTGTTGAATCTGGTGAAGCAAAACCAACAAATGGAGCTTACAAAGTTTTTGAAGAACTTTCCGCAGAGTTAGACGTAGAATTAAACAAATTGAATAGCATACTAGGAAAATACAAATCTAAAATAAACCCTATTTTATCTAAAAACGGTGGTACTACAATTGACTAAATGAGGTAAAAGCAAAAAGAAAAACAACAGCACATCGAATTACAAATCCGTATTTTTGTACTGAATAATAATCGTTTTATAAAATGAAAAAGCCAAGTATAGCACCATCACTATTAGCAGCTGATTTTGGAAATTTACAGCGAGATGTAGAAATGGTAAATGCAAGCGAAGCGGAGTATCACCATATCGATATCATGGACGGAGTCTTCGTTCCTAATATTTCTTATGGCATGCCTGTGGTAAAAGCTATTAAAAAGAGTGCTACCAAGCCTTTAGACGTGCACTTAATGATTGTGGACCCTGACCGTTATCTAGAAGAATTCGCTAATCTTGGAGCTCATATATTAACTGTTCATTATGAAGCTTGTACACATTTACATAGAACTATACAGGCTATAAAAGCTTTAGGAATGAAAGCAGGTGTTGCACTAAACCCACACACCAATATTATGCTTTTAGAAGATATTATTCAAGACATTGATGTGGTTTTAATAATGAGCGTAAACCCTGGTTTTGGCGGACAATCATTCATTGAAAACACCTATGATAAAATAAGAGCTACCAAGGCTTTAATCAACAGAAAAAAATCTGCTGCCCTAATTGAAATTGATGGCGGAGTAACTACTGCCAATTCTCAAAAGTTAGTGGATGCTGGCGCAGATATTTTAGTTGCCGGAAGCTTTGTATTTAAAAGTGCTGATCCAGTTAAAACTATAAAAGAATTAAAGGGATGAAAACTGAACTTGATATCGTTATAGTTGGTGGTGGACCAATAGGTATTGCATGCGGATTAGAAGCTAAGAAAAATGGTCTTACTTATGTAATATTAGAGAAAGGACCTATTGTAAATTCACTTTTTCATTATCCGTCTAATATGCAATTTTTCTCTTCATCTGAGAAGCTAGAAATTGATGAAATTCCATTTATTAGTAAAGAAGCAAAGCCAAAAAGAGACGAGGCATTAGAATATTACAGACGTATAGTAACCTCTAACAAACTAAATATTAAGCTATTTGAAAAAGTAGAAAACGTTCAGAAGAATGAGGGTACATTTACTGTTGTCTCTGAAAAGAACACCTACATTTCTAAACAAGTTGTAATTGCCACCGGTTTTTACGATTTACCTAATTTACTTAACGTACCTGGTGAGGATTTAGAAAAGGTTGTTCATTACTATGATAACCCTCATTATTATTCAGGTCAAAAAGTTGCCGTTATAGGCGCAAGTAATTCTGCAATTGACGCAGCACTTGAATGTTGGCGAAAAGGAGCTGACGTATCTTTAATTATCAGAGGCTCTGAAGTGGGGCAACGTGTAAAATATTGGGTTAGACCAGACATTGTAAATCGTATTGAAGAAGGTAGCATAAAGGCTTATTACAACACCACGGTTAAATCGATTACTGAGAATAGTATTTCTTTGAATACAGAAAATGACGTTGTAGAAATTGAAAACGATTTTGTACTGGCATTAACAGGTTATAAACCCAACTTTAACTTCTTGGAGAAATTAGGTGTCAACATTAGTAATGACGCTAAAAAACTACCTGAATATAACCCGGATACTATGGAAACCAATATTGATGGTTTGTATTTAGCTGGTGTAATTTGTGGCGGAATGGAAACACATAAATGGTTCATAGAAAACTCAAGAATACATGCTAAAATGATTGTATCAGATATTATTTCTAATACGGTTACCTCATAATTTATTTTTTATTGAAGAGGATTAACCAATTAATTCTTTTTTAATTTATTTAGAAGATTATAATAGTTTTTACGGATAAACGCAATCAGCCATTTAAAGTTATCAAAACTTACATGATTAGTATACTTTAACATACCGTTTATTGCACCAACACATAACATTTAGAAATACTAAAAAAACCTAACCAACTATATTACTGTTGATTAGGTTTTTTTTTTAAATTGTGACCCCGGAGGGATTCAAACCCCCAACCCTCAGAGCCGAAATCTGATGCGCTATTCAGTTGCGCCACGAGGCCATTTCTAGTTATTAAAACTAAAACTTATCCTGACACTTTTAACTTATGTCAATTTCTTTTTTACAATTGTAGAAATCAATTTACCATCAGCTTGACCTGCTAATTCTTTTGAAACAATTCCCATAACTTTACCCATATCCTTCATCCCTGAAGCACCGATAGAATCTATAGTTTGTACCACTACTTTCTCTACTTCTTCTTCAGTAAGTTGTTCTGGTAAAAATTGTTCTATAACAGCGATTTGAGCCATTTCTGGATCAGCAAGATCTTGTCTTCCTTGCTCTATAAAAATAGCAGCGCTATCTTTTCTTTGTTTTACTAATTTCTGTACTATCTGTATTTCGTCATCTTCAGTGATTTCTCCACCTCCACTAGTACTTGCTACCAATAGCGCAGATTTAATAGCTCTAAGCGATTCTAGTGCTACTGAATCCTTTGCTTTCATAGCTAATTTCAACTGCTCCATTACTCTTTGCTGTAAACCCATTGCTTGTATATTTTGATCAGCGAAGATAAAAAATAAAACCCGAAAACTAAGTTAGTTTTCGGGTTTATAAATTATTGTGAGCCTACTACTAGTCTACATTATCATGTAAAAAAGAGTTGTTAGAACGCAATTGAATATCGTCGCTACTATCACCACTTAAAGAGGTTCTAGAAATTTTCTTCTCTCTTGGATTATCGTTCAAATTAACACCCTGTCTTTGGTAAGCAGGTTTCTTTTCATCGTAACTAGTTGGCGCGTTATTTTTGAATTTATAATTGAAGTCTTTCAATTTTCTTCTACGCTCATCCGCTCTTTCTCTTAACAACTCTTCGATAGGAGTTTCCATTGGATCTAATTGTTCCTCTGGGTACGACTCTCTTTTTGGAGCTACTGTCTTTTTCTCGAAGACTAATTCATCTTCAATAACTTTAGGCTCAAACTCCTCTGCTTTAGATTTAGCACCGGTTAGTTTACTTTCTAACTGCATGTAATCATCAAGACTATATCTTTTTTCACCATTCTTGTTATACTCAAGTACAGGTACTATCTCTATACTATCGTTTACATCTAAATCCTTTACTTCGTCATGTAAATCGAACATGATTACGTTTTCTTTTTCCTCTTCATCTCTTGATGAATCGAAATTAGATGTAAATCTTTCCTCTTCTTGTACTCGTAATACTTCTGGCTCTACTACCTCAATATCTCTTAAAGTTGTTGGCTTATCTACTATTACAAAATCATCTTCAGAAACATTTTCAGCTAATACTTCCTCGTAAAAAACATTGAAATTCTTAATGTAGTTCGTTGTAGGTATTAAATCGAAATCTTCTTCCTCAACGAACTCATACTTTTTTACGGGTTTGACTTCTTTTACCTCCTCTTCCTCATCATCCATTTCTAACGTATGGACCGTTTTAGTGTTAGATAACAACATTGCCTCTGCACGTTGCCCTTCTTCCAAAGTATGAATTATTTTTTTTGATTCGGTATTTACGATATCATCTTGTTGCTCAATATTGAACCCAGTTGCAATAACCGTTACAGCAATAGCTTCCCCTAAGCTTTCATCTTCACCAACACCCATAATAATGTTCGCTCCGTAACCTGCTTCTATTTGGATATGATCATTTATTTCACCAATCTCATCAATAGTAATTTCTTGAGCACCAGAAACGATTAATAACAATACGTTTTTAGCACCTTGAATTTTGTTATCGTTCAATAACGGAGAATCCAACGCTTTCATGATAGCCTCATTTGCTCTTGCCGAACCAGATGAAATAGCAGAACCCATAATAGCAGTACCACTGTTAGACAGTACCGTTTTAGCATCACGTAAATCTATGTTTTGTGTGTAGTGATGTGTAATAACTTCTGCAATACCTCTTGCAGCGGTTGCCAACACTTCATCAGCTTTAGAGAAACCAGCTTTAAAGCCAAGGTTTCCGTAAACCTCTCTTAATTTATTGTTATTAATGACGATCAGCGAGTCGACATTTTTACGTAATTTTTCAATACCTCGTTGTGCTTGTTCAACTCGCATTTTACCTTCGAATTGAAATGGCATAGTAACGATACCTACAGTAAGAACATCTAATTCTTTTGCAAACTTGGCAATTACGGGAGCAGCACCAGTTCCTGTTCCCCCGCCCATACCAGCAGTAATAAAGATCATTTTGGTAGTTGTATCCAACATACCTTTAATCTCTTCCATGCTTTCCATGGCAGCCTGTTCACCAACTTCAGGGTTGGCACCAGCACCCAAACCTTCTGTTAATGACATGCCTAGTTGTATTTTGTTTGGCACAGGACTATTGTCCAAAGCTTGAGAATCTGTATTACAGATTACAAAATCAACCCCATTAATACCTGCTTGGAACATGTGATTTATGGCATTACTACCACCACCACCTACACCAATGACTTTTATAACGTTGCTTTGATTCTTTGGTAGATCAAAGGAGATATTATCAAATTCGCTGTTCTTACTCATATTCTAATTATTACTGGTTATGTATTCTTATACTATGCTTCTTACTCTGCGTTATCTAAAAATTCTTTCAATTTTTCAGACCACTTATCAAAAACAGATTTTCGTTCTTTATGTATATCGGGGCGTGCTACTACTTTCGTATCATTTTCCGCATACATTAATTCTTCTTCCTGCTCTTGCTCTTCTAAAATTTCCTCTTGCGTCAACTTCAGTTTCTCTTGATTTTTAATGGCGTTCATTAAAAGACCAACTGCCGTTGCGTATAGAGGACTAGCAACTTCTTCATCAGAATCTCCTGCTAGGTGTTCGTTAGGGTACCCAATACGAGTATCCATCCCTGTTATATATTCTACCAATTGCTTTAAATGTTTTAGTTGGCTACCGCCTCCTGTCAACACAATACCTGCAATTAGTTTCTTCTTTTGCTCTTCGTGACCGTAGTTCTTGATCTCTACATATACTTGCTCAATAATTTCAACAACACGTGCATGAATTATTTTTGAAAGGTTCTTAAGAGATATTTCTTTTGGCTCTCTACCACGTAAACCTGGTATAGAAACAATTTCATTGTCTCTATTTTCTCCTGGCCATGCAGAACCAAACCTAGTTTTTAACAACTCTGCTTGCTTTTCTATAATAGAACAACCTTCTTTAATATCTTCTGTGATTACTCCTCCACCAAAAGGTATTACAGCTGTATGTCTTATAATTCCATCTTTAAAAATGGCTAAATCAGTAGTACCACCTCCTATATCGATCAATGCTACACCTGCTTCTTTTTCTTCTTGACTCAATACTGCGTCAGATGATGCTAATGGCTCTAATGTAATATTCCCTAAATCCAGTCCTGCACTTTTAATACAACGACCAACATTCTTTATAGATACTACTTGACCAACTACTACATGAAAGTTAGCTTCTAGCCTACCACCATACATACCAACAGGCTCACGGATTTCAGCTTGTCCGTCAACTTTGTATTCTTGTGGTAAAACATGTATAATCTCTTCACCTGGTAGCATAATCAATTTGTGCACTTGATTACATAAAAGATCCACATCTTCCTCGCCAATTACTTCCTCAGAATCTTTTCTGGTAATGTAATCGCTATGTTGAAGACTTCTTATATGCTGACCTGCTATACCAACTACAACAGAACCGATTTTAAGACCAGAATTTGCTTCTGCCTCCTCAACCGCCTGTTGAATAGATTTTATGGTTTGTGTAATATTATTTACTACACCTCTGTGTACACCTAAACTTTTGGACTTACCGATACCCAAAATCTCAATCTTACCATATTCGTTTTGCTTTCCGATTATGGCAACGATTTTCGTTGTTCCTATGTCTAAACCGACTGAATATTTAGTTTGTTCCATTTTCTATTATATTTTAGTGCACACCACCTGGTTATTGAATTCTAAACTTACTTCCGCATAATCTTCCAAGGTTTGATCCTTGTTCGCTTTGGCATAAAACGCCTTAAAATTGCTGAACTTAGCTTCCAAATCTTCAATACCGCCTATGTTCACAACAAAATTGTTAAGCCTTAATCGTAATTGATATTCACTTTCTCCTTTTATATGAATACCGATTACCGATTCACGAAAAAAATCGTCCTTATTCACGTGTTCCAATATCACATAGACATCCTCAAGGCTTTTACCACTGATAGTACCAGTGATAATGGGAACTCTTGCTGAATGATTATTAGAAAAAGGCATCCTCTTTCCTTCATCATCCAAATAGAACTTATTTTCCCCTTCTATGCGTCCTATTGGTTTCCGTTGGACTATTTTCGACGTAAGCTCACCATCTATTGTTAGATAGACTTCGGCACTTTTCACCATTTCATTGGCCTCAAGGGCCTTTTCTACAGTATTCAAAACTATATTTTCTTTAGGCACATTTTCGAGACTACCATAATTTTGTATTAACAATTTATTAACCGTCCCTTCAGTGAGGTACAAATTTTGATCCCCAACGAATTCTACCTTCATTCCCGCAACATGCTTAGCACTATTACGCTCATTAGAAAAAGCATATAACCCCATGATTACCAGAACTAAAGCCGATAACTTTATAAAATTCCAATTAACCTGCATACGACATTTCTTTTTTTATTTTCACAACTTCTAAACCTATATCTCCAGCACCCATTGTTATTAAAACTTCTGGATTCTGACTTTTAATCTCAGATATGATTTGCTCCTTTGAAATTAATTTTTTATTACTACTTTTTATCTTACCCAACAACCATTCAGAATCTATTCCTTTAAGTGGTTCTTCTCTAGCCGGATAGATATCCAACAACAGCACATTTTCGAATTGAGAAAGGCTTTTTGCAAATGCATCTGCAAAATCCCGTGTTCTAGAAAATAGGTGTGGTTGAAAAATTGCCAATACTTTTTTGTTCGGATGCATTTCTGAAATTGCTTCAAAAACAGCATTGATTTCCGTAGGGTGATGCGCGTAATCATCTATAAAAATGAAATCTTCACTCTTAATTCGATATGAAAAACGTCTTTGTACACCTTTAAAAGTTGATAGTGCCTCTGCAAGGCGATGCGGTGGGGAACCTGCTTGCATCGCCATTGCGAAAGCCACTAAACCGTTCAACAAATTATGTCGTCCAGGTTTGTTAAATTCAACCCCTTCTAGTTTGAGGTCAGGGGTCTCCAAATCGAATATGTAGGTGCCACGTTCTATTTTTATATTTCGGATGCAATAATCCGAATCGTCTTCAATACCATAGGTCAACCCCTCTAGAGGCAATCCATTACGGACAAATAATTTTCCGCCCGGTTTTAATCGTTTTGTAAAATCAACAAATGTTCTTTCTAATTCCTCAGCATCTCCATAAATATCCAAGTGATCCGCATCCATAGAAGTAACACAGGCTACATTTGGTGTCAACTGCATAAATGAACGATCAAACTCATCTGCTTCTACTACTGAGTACTCCGTACCTTCTAACAAGAAATTACTATTAAAGTCCTCAGAAATACCACCTAAAAAGGCTGTCATTTTAACTCCTGTTTCTTTTAATAAATGCGCTAGAACACTTGATGTCGTCGTTTTACCATGTGTACCTGCAACTGCCAAGCAAAAAGAATCTTTTGTAATTAAACCAAGAACTTCTGATCTTTTCTTAATTGTAAATCCATTGTTTAAAAAATACTGGTATTCCGAATGATTAGAAGAAACTGCCGGCGTATACACCACCAACGTATGCTCTGGATCGTTCTTAAACTCATCTGACACAGCGTTTATGTCATCTATGTAATGAATATCAATACCTGAATTCGCTAACTCTTGTGTAAGCGGACTTTCGGTTTTATCATACCCGCCTACCGCCTTATCTATGAAAGCAAAATAACGCGCCAAAGCAGACATACCAATGCCCCCTATGCCAATAAAATACACCTTATGTATTTGCGTTAAATTCATTTTACTTTAAAATTTTTTCTATTTCATCGCAGATATCCGCAGTAGCATTCGGTAATGCCAATGCTTTTATATTCTTTGATAATACTATTTGTTTTTCAGGCGATTTAACAACCGATTCAAATACGGTCTTAAACTGCTCATCCAATTCTTTCTCTCTAATCATAATAGCCGCATCATGCCCAACTAACGATAATGCATTCATTGTTTGATGATCTTCTGCTACTACTGGCGACGGAATAAAGAATGTTGGTTTTCCCACCAAACATAATTCTGATACCGCACCTGCTCCTGCTCTTGAAATAATGAAATCTGCCGCTACATAGGCTTTATCCATCGTATTTAAAAAAGCATGCACTTTTATAGTTGCTGACTCATGAGATTTATAGGTTTCGTAATACCCTTTTCCACATTGCCAGATTACTTGCAACCCTTGTTCTTCAAAATATGCTAAATGATCTGCCACTAATTGGTTAATGCGTCTAGCACCTAAACTACCACCCAATACCAATAATGTTTTCTTATTGGCATCCAAATCAAAATAAGCCAAGGCTTCATTTTTAGTAGCTTTTAGTTCTACCAAATCTGAGCGTACCGGGTTGCCCGTCAACACAATTTTATCCTTAGGGAAAAACTTCTCCATACCCTCATAGGCCACACAGATTTTTTCCACTTTATCCTTTAATAGTTTATTTGTAATTCCTGCAAAAGAATTCTGCTCTTGCAACAAACATGGCACCCCCTTAACGGTCGCCATTTTTAACAATGGACCGCTAGCAAAACCACCTGTACCAATTACGGCGTGTGGTTTAAACTTCGATACGATGCTGTTTGCTTTCATTAAACTACTTATCAATTTTATTGGAAATAGTAGATTTTTAAGGGTCAGTTTTCGCTGAATCCCCGTAATCCACAATCCTTCTATTTTGTACCCTGCTTGGGGTACCTTTTCCATCTCCATTCTATCCTTAGCGCCCACGAACAAAAATTCCGCATCAGGATATCTTCTTTTCAATTCATTTGCTATGGCTATCGCCGGATAAATATGTCCGCCAGTACCACCTCCCGATAGAATAAATTTATAACTGCCCACTTAAAATTTCTAAAGGGTTCGTCTCATCTATATCACTATCAGAAGCACTCTCTTGTACTATACTTTTATTACTTGCACTTAAAATGATACCTATTGCCAAACAGGTCATCCAACTAGATGTACCTCCACTACTTACCAGTGGTAAATTCTGTCCCGTTACCGGAAACAATTCTACCGCTACCGCCATATTTATCAACGCCTGAAACACAATCGGCAACCCTACGCCTAGCACCAGCAGTTTGCTAAAAATTGAAGCACAACCATTGGCTACTACCACAATCCTGAACAATAGAAATAGGTAAAATAGCATCAACACAAATCCGCCAATTAAGCCATATTCCTCTACTATTATTGCATAGATAAAATCTGATGAACTCTGTGGCAAAAAGTTCTTTTGCACACTCTTACCTGCACCTTTACCCATTATACCACCAGTAGCTATTGCAATTTTAGCTTTTTCGATTTGGTAGGTTCCTTCCGTATCGTCTGGGTTAGAAAAGCTATCTATACGGCTCATCCAAGTATCTACCCTATTTGGGAATAAATCTGGAAAAGCTTTTGCCGTTAGTATAAATATGGACAGAAATAGAATTCCCGTTCCAACAATTCCGAACAAGTATTTCATAGGATATCCTCCTAAGAAACAAAGCACCATGACCATTGAAAATACAATAGCCGCCGTGGAAAAGTTCGCCGGTAAAATAAGGGCCACTACTAAGAAAACCGGAAGCCACAATGGCAATATGCTTTCTTTAAAGGTTATTTTAATCTCTCTTACTTTAGAGAAATACCGTGCCACATAAATCATTAAAACAACTGCCGCCAAGTTAGATGGCTGAAAACCGAAACCTACTAAAGGAATACGGATCCAACGACTATCATTGGTACCACCACCAGATGTACCTTGCGCCAATACGAATATTAGTAATACTAGTACTATTGGCAGGGCTATCATAGATAACCCTTTAAAAAAGTGCGTAGGTATTTTATGTACCCCATAAATAATTCCAAATCCTAAAAACAACAAGATGGCATGTTTTACCAAATGCCCTACAGGTGTACCGTTACCTACCACATACACCAAATTACTACTGGCGCTGTAGACAGGTAAAAATGAAAATAAGGCCAAGAGTGCCGCAATGGCCCAAATAGCTTTATCTCCTTTTATATTTTGGAATATATTCAACACCTTATAGGTTCTTTACACAGTTCTTAAATTGATCTCCACGATCTTCATAGTTCTTAAACAAATCGAAACTTGCACATGCTGGCGACAACAAAACCGTGTCTCCACGTTCTGCAATTTTATAAGCTACTTTCACAGCTTCTTCCATTGCATATGTTTCAACCAATAGATCTACCGCATTACCAAATACATGCTTTATCTTTTCGTTATCCTCGCCCAAGCAAATAATTGCTTTTACCTTCTCACGTACCAATGGCATTAACTCCATGTACTCATTTCCTTTATCTACACCGCCTACGATCCATACTGTAGGTGATTTCATGCTATCTAATGCGTAATAAGCAGCGTTTACATTCGTTGCCTTAGAATCATTGATATATTCTACATGATGTATTTTCAACACCTTCTCCAAACGGTGGGGAGCCCCTTGAAAATTAGAAACACAAGCTCTAATCGTCTCCTTTCGGATTCCTATCAATTTTGCAATTGTGGAAGCTGCCATCGTGTTCTTTACATTGTGCTGACCTTCTAAGGCCAAAGTGTCTTTAATCATGCTAATAGTGTCTGTTGTTGTTTTTATTATTATCTCGTTTTGTTCTATGAATGCACCTTGTTCAAATTGTTTGTTCAGTGAAAAGGGCATCAATTTTGACTTGACCGGGTTTTTGTTCAACCATTCTACCAAAACGGTATCATCTGCATCATATATCAAATAATCGTTTTCGTCTTGGTTTTCCGCTATTCTAAATTTTGATGCGATATAATTATCAAACTCATACTCATACCGATCTAAATGATCTGGCGTAATATTCGTAATTACGGCTATGTGCGGTTTAAAATCTACAATACCGTCTAGTTGAAAACTACTGATCTCAAGCACGTAATACTCAAAATCATTCTCTGCAACCATTTTTGCATAACTATCACCAATGTTTCCTGCCATTCCCACTTTTAATCCGGCGTTCGCCAAAATGTGGTTCGTTAGCATGGTAGTCGTTGTTTTTCCATTGCTTCCCGTGATACCAATTATTTTTGCATCGGTGTATTTAGATGCAAATTCTATCTCTGATATTACAGGAATGCCTTTCGCTACCAACTGCTTCACCAAGGCTACTTTATCTGGTATACCCGGACTCTTCATTACCAAATCGGCTTTTAGTATGCGGTCTTCAGAATGCTGTTCTTCTTCCCAATCAATTCCAAAATGTTCAAGAACGTTTTTGTACTTCTCTTTAATTTTTCCTTTATCGGACACAAATACATCGTATCCTTTTTTTAATCCTAAAATGGCTGTACCTACTCCACTTTCTCCTCCGCCTAGAACTACTAACAGTGCCATTATCTAATTTTTAAAGTCACTATAGTTACAATAGCCAATAGTATTCCCACAATCCAAAATCTGGTTACGATCTTACTCTCGTGGTACCCCATTTTCTGATAATGGTGATGTAGTGGCGACATTAAAAATATACGTCTGCCCTCTCCAAATTTTTTCTTCGTGTATTTGAAATACCCTACTTGCATCATTACCGAAAGTGACTCCGCAAAGAAGATTCCGCATAACACTGGTATCAATAATTCTTTACGTACAATTATGGCAATAACCGCAATAACACCACCTATGGTCAAACTTCCTGTATCTCCCATAAATACTTGTGCCGGAAAAGCGTTGTACCATAAAAACCCTATCAACGCCCCTACAAAAGCAGTTATGAATATTAATAATTCTCCTACTCGTGGTATGTACATAATATCCAAGTAATCGGAGAATATGATGTTACCAGACACCAGGGCGAATATGCCCAGCGTAAATACTATTATTGCCGATGTACCTGCCGCAAGCCCATCTATACCATCGGTTAAATTTGCTCCGTTAGATACAGCAGTTACAATTAGAATGATAATTGGAATGAACATTAACCACGCATAATCTTTTGCATCATCTCCTGCCCATGCTATTAAGCTCTCATAATCAAACTCATTATTTTTAAAGAAAGGAACCGTTGTCATGGTCGATTTAATTTCCGCTCCTTTTACTTGCTCTACTGTATACGCTTGTGTAATTATCGTTTTATCGTGATCACGCATGGTCACCTCTGGGTGAAAATAAAGCACGGCACCTACGATAAGCCCTAATACTACCTGACCTAATACCTTAAACCTACCTTTTAAGCCTTCTTTGTTCTTTTTAAACACTTTGATGTAATCATCCAAGAAACCGATAGCACCCATCCACAACATGGTGAATATCAATAGGATGATGTAAATATTTTCTAATCGAGCAAAAAGTAACACCGGTATTAATGTTGCCATTATAATGATAACACCACCCATAGTTGGCGTACCTGCCTTTTGCTTTTGACCATCTAAACCTAGATCACGAATAGTTTCACCTACTTGCTGCTTTTGTAGAAAAAGAATAACACGCTTACCGTAAACAGTTGCTATCATTAGCGAAAACAGAATAGCCATTGCCGCACGGAACGTGCTAAACTGAAACAGCGAAGCTCCAGGCAACTGGTATTGTTTTTCTAAATATTCGAACAGGTAGGTTAACATATATTCTGTATTCTTGCTTCTAAGCCTTGGTTATTTATCTAAGCTTGTTAAAAGCTCTTTTACTATTTTAAAATCATCGAAATCTATACGAACGCCATTGGTTTCTTGGTAGGTCTCATGACCTTTACCGGCTATTAATATGATATCGTTATCATTTGCTAGTTGACATGCCGTTTTTATGGCTTGCTCCCTATTTTCAATAGACAATATTTTCTTTACGTTCTGTGGCTCTACGCCTGCCTCTATTTCCGCAATTATCTCAGTTGGGGATTCGGTACGTGGATTGTCAGAGGTGAAAATAATCTTGTTGCTCATCTCTGATGCGATATTACCCATTACCGGACGCTTTGATCTGTCTCTATCGCCACCACACCCCACAACGGTGATGACGTTTTCATTTCCAGTTCTCAACGTGTTGATTGTCTCAAGCACATTCTTTAGGGCGTCCGGCGTATGGGCATAATCAACTATTGCCGTAATTTTATTTTTCGATATATAATATTGGAACCTTCCATCTACATTCTCCAACTCGCTTATTAAACGAAGGGTCTCTAAATGCTCCAATCCTAATAAATCTGCAGTAGCATAAATTGCCAGCATATTATAGGCATTGAAATGACCTATTAACCTGCTCCAAAGCTCATTGTCATTAATTTTCAATAATTGACCATCGAACTGATTCTCTAAAATCTGTGCTCTGTAATCCGCATAGTTTTTTAAGGCGTATGTCGCTTTTCTAGCCTTGGTATTCTGCAACATGACCAAACCGTTCTTATCGTCTATGTTCGTTAGTGCAAATGCCTTTTTAGGCAATTGATCGAATAATATTTTCTTGGTATCGCGGTACTCTGCAAATGTTTTATGGTAGTCTAGGTGATCATGAGTAAGGTTCGTAAAAATCGCTCCTTCAAATACCAGACCTTCTGTTCTTTTTTGGTGAATACCATGAGAGCTTACTTCCATAAAGCAATACTCTACACCGGCATCGTTCATCAATTTCAAATGCTTATTGATCACCAATGCATCTGGTGTGGTATGTTTTGTAGCAAATTCAGTATCATCGACCATGATTTTAATGGTGGATAATAACCCAACTTTAAATCCTGCTTTTTTAAATAACTGATACAACAAACTAGATACGGTCGTTTTTCCATTTGTACCCGTAACCCCAACCAATTTTAAATTCTTTGATGGTGTACCATAGTAGTTAGACGCCATCAACGCTAATGCTTGATTGCCACTTTCTACCTCTATATACGTAACCTCATCTACCATGTTTGCCGGCAATTGCTCGCAAACAATAGCTCTTGCACCAGCCGCAACTACTGCATCTATATATTTATGACCATCTGTCAACGTGCCTTTTATAGCAACGAAGGCATCTCCTTTTTGAACCTCACGAGAGTCAAAACGAACAGACGCTATATCACAAGAGGTAGTACCGCTAACAGCAGCAATACGAACTCCATACAATATGTCTTTTAATGGCATCATATTAATTCTAATACTATTTTTTTCACAGACTTTAAATCCGTGCCTTTGTTGATGGATTGGTTTTTAACCTTTCCATTTCCTTTTACTATTACTTCTATTCCTAAATTTTCTAAAATGGCAACGGCATCCATACCACACATACCTTTTACATTAGGTACTTCTGAATATTTCTGTTGTGCCGCCTTGTAATATCCTTTATGAGAATCTTCGTTTTTAGCGATCAACACATCTCTTACATCAACTTCACTTGTTAATGGAGAGGTAGCGTATACTTTTTGTGCTACAGACTTGAATACCGGACCAGATACATCTGCACCGTAATACCCTACACTTTTGTCTGGCTTATGAATAACCACAATACAAGAGTACTTTGGATCGTCTGCCGGAAAATAACCTGCAAACGAAGAAATGTACTCGTACTTAGATTTATCCTTAGACACATAATTAGTCTGCGTTGTTCCCGTTTTTCCTGCCATAGAAAAGTTCTTTGAATACATACCGTGACCTGTACCGTGATCTTTTTCTACTACATTCTTTAATATCTGCTGTACCTTCTTTACTGTAGACTGTGAGCAAATTGCAGGATTCAATACTTTTTTATCGAACTTCTCAATAGACTTGTTCCACTCCTTAACTTCTTTTAAAAGTCTTGGTTTTACCATTTCCCCATCATTTGCAATGGCATTATAAAAAGCCAAAGTCTGTAGCGGAGTCATAGAAACCTCATAACCATAAGCCATTTGCGCTAATGAAAGCCCAGACCAACCCTTGTCACCTGGGTAACGCAATACAGGCTTACCTTCACCCACAACCGGAAGTCCTAATTCTTTATGAACACCCATACTCATTAGCCTGTTCACGTATTTCTCTGGGTCGTTCTTGTACCCATTGTTTATCATTTTTGCAAAGGCAACATTAGATGATACTTCAAATGCTTTGGACATTGATATTTTACCGTGTCCGCCACGCTTGGTATCCTTTACCCAGTGCTTATATATTTTCCATCTACCGTTTTCAGTATCAATTACGGTACTGGTATCTATTATTTTGTCTTCTAAAGCCGCTACCAAATTCATTAACTTAAAAGTAGAACCTGGCTCGTGAGACTCGCCAATAGCGTAGTTTAAACGCTCGTAATATTTTCCGTCAGTGGTTTGACCTAAATTCGATATCGCTTTTACCTCTCCGGTTTTCACCTCCATTACGATTACCGTACCGTGGTCTGCTTGGTATTTCTCTAACTGACCCAATAATGCATGGTGTGCTATATCTTGTATATTAATATCAATAGTAGAATACACATCATAACCATCTTTTGGCTCTATGATATTATCGTTACCAATAGGTTTCCACTGCCCTTTTGCTATTTTTTGCTTTAAACGCTTTCCAGATATTCCTCTTAGGTATTCGCCAAAAGCACCTTCCATACCCACACGGGTATAATATCCGTTTTCATCTTTACGCTCGTACCCTACACTACGTTCTGCAATTTTACCTAACGGATGCTCTCTCTTTACATGTTGCTCAATGATCAAACCGCCTTTGAACGCTCCTTTATTGAACAGCGGAAATTTCTTCACCGCCATATATTCTGAATAATCTAGATTACGCACTATTAATGCATATCTATTTTTATTCTCTCTTGCCTTTCTTAAAATCTGCTGATAGTGAGAAGATGTTTTCCCAAATTCTTTTGCCAAGGCATCTGAAAGTGGTTTTACATTTTCCTTGAAATCTTCGTTACTTACGGTAACAGCATCAAAATGCACCGTGTATTTAGAAACTGAAGTTGCCAAAAGGCTACCGTCATCTGAATATAGGTTACCTCTATTTGGCTCAATAGTGAACATACGCTCTGTACGCGTATCTGCCATTGCCTGGTATTTTTCACCGTCAACGATTTGAATGGAGACCAGCTTAAATAGCACCGCACCAGCAAAGAGTACCATGAATCCTGCTACAACGTAGAGCCTTTTTAATATGCTTTTATCTGTTGTCGCCATTATTCCTCAACATTTAAAGATTTCACTTTAATTTTCTGCGGGGGAGTTTCTGACGGAAAAAGTCCTTTTTCGGAAATTTTACCTGTAATGCTCGACTCTAATTTTAACTGCTGCACATCTGATCGCATATCTACGAACTCATTACGCAATTCTTTTACCTCTTCATTTAATAAAGCGATACGGTGTACTTTTTGGTCGGCACTATGAGAGCTACTGATCATTACAGTCGCCAAAAAAGAAATGAAAATAATGAACAGCCAATTTTTAGGGGCGTCACCGCTCACCAAAAATTTACCCTTCAAAAGGTCCAAAACACCCGTTTTCACTTTATTTTTTGCCATTTCGCTCTGCTATCCTCAATTTTGCACTACGTGCTCTGTTATTCAATTTTATTTCTTCTCTAGTTGGCACTATCAATCCGCCAACCTTTTTTAACGGTACATCTATATTCCCGTAAAAATCCTTTTCTGGCTCTCCTTCAAACTGTCCTGCTCTTATAAATCTTTTTACAAGCCTGTCTTCTAAAGAGTGGTAACTAATTACACTTAGTCTACCGTTATCATTCAATAATTCTGGCACTTGCTCCAAAAACTCTTTGATCACTTCTATCTCTTGATTCACCTCTATGCGAATCGCTTGGTATATCTGTGCCAAAATCTTATGCTGCCTGTGCTCTGGCAAAAACTGCTTCAACGCTACTTTTAACGCATCTGTAGTTTGTATCTGCTCTACTTCCCTACTGGCAATAATTACTTTTGCCATAGCGTTCGCATTTCTTATATCTCCGTACTCGAACAATACCTTACGCAAATCATCATACGTGTACTTATTGACTACTTCAAAAGCAGATAGCGTATTACGCTTGCTCATTCGCATATCTAAATCTGCATCAAAACGGGTAGAGAATCCTCTTTCCGCTTGATCGAACTGATGCGATGAAACGCCAAAATCAGCTAATATTCCATCAACCTTACGAATGCCATAGAACTTTAAAAATTGAGAGATATATCTAAAATTTTCCGCTATCAACGTAAATCTTGGATCACCTAACGTATTTGCTTGCGCATCTTCGTCTTGATCAAAAGCAAACAATTTGCCTTCTGCACCCAACCTTTTTAATATCTCTTTAGAGTGACCGCCACCACCAAATGTCACATCTACATAAATTCCACCTTCTTTGATGTCTAAACCGTCAACCGATTCTTTCAGTAATACTGGGTTATGATACATCTCCACTTGGTTTTTCACCTAACATTACACGCTTTGCCAACTTCACCTTCTCTTCTTTTGTTGCACTTATAGATTCATCGTATGCTTTCTTATCCCAAATCTCTAATCGCTTACCTATTGGTGCAATTACCACTTCTTTAGAAATACCCGCTAACGAAATAATATCCTTTGGTATCAACAATCTTCCGGTAGCATCAACTTCAACTTGACGCAAACCTGCCGTGTACATTCTTATAAATTGTAGGTTTTCTTCATCAAACCTGCTCTTTTCATTCAATTCTGCCATCACTCTGTGCCACTCATATGCCGGATATAACTCCAAGCACTCGCTCAAATATGATTTTTTTATAAAAAACCCATCTTTTAGGATCGGAGCCACTTGATTGCGCAGCGCAACTGGGAGCATAATACGCCCCTTAGCATCAGCTTTGCAGTTAAATGTCCCAAAGAAATAAATGTCCAAATTGGATGTGTTTAGTTTATATAACTCAAATATATAAATATTATTACCACATTTTACCACTAAAAACCACTTTGTTAATAAATTACCCCACTTTTGAGCACGTTTTTGCACTTCATCGGTTTTTATGGGATAATTTTCCCACTCGACCCGTATTTCTCTAAAAATTCAAATCTTAAAGTTTCAAGTACTCACCTTATCGAAAAGAGTTGTTTGCTATTCTCTGTAATTACCTATATTTGGACAATTACTGATGAGTAGTGCGCATGGAAAACGATTTGATCAACGAAGGAGGATTTAAGTATATAGAGAAAGGCGAAGGCAAACCCATAATTATTCTTCACGGATTAATGGGCGGACTAAGTAATTTTCAAGGAGTATCTGACTATTTCCCTCCCAAAGGTTATAAAGTACTTATTCCTGAATTGCCCTTGTACTCTATGCCGATGTTGAAGACAACGGTTAAAAACTTTGCTAAATACCTTAAGAAATTTATAGATTATAAAGAGCTAGACGATGTTATTCTTCTAGGCAACTCTTTAGGTGGCCATATTGGTCTTTTACATACCAAATTATACCCGGCAAAAGTAAAGGCCTTGGTAATTACCGGCAGCTCTGGACTTTATGAAAGTGCTATGGGCGACGGTTACCCCAAACGTGGTGATTATGAGTTTATTAAAAAGAAAGCACAAGATGTTTTCTATGACCCAGAAGTTGCTACCAAAGAAATAGTAGATGAAGTTTTTGCTACGGTTAACGATCGTGTAAAATTGGTAAAGACCTTGGCAATTGCAAAAAGCGCCATACGCCATAACATGGCACAAGATTTGCCAAAAATGAAAACCCCTACGTGTATTATTTGGGGAAAAAATGATAGCGTTACTCCGCCAGATGTTGCAGAACTGTTCGACGAGCTTTTACCTAATTCAGATTTATTTTGGCTGGATAAATGCGGACATGCACCTATGATGGAGCACCCAGATGAATTCAATACCATTCTTGATGATTGGTTGACGAAAAACAATTTCTAAATAACCTACGGATGAAAATAAAGTCGGCCGACTTTGTAATGAGCAATTCTGATGTTGCCAAATGCCCAAAAGAACCCTTACCCGAGTATGCCTTTATTGGTCGTTCTAATGTAGGTAAGTCTTCTTTGATAAATATGTTGACCGAGCGTAAAAGCTTGGCTAAAATTTCTGGTAGACCCGGTAAAACACAACTTATTAATCACTTTAAAATCAATGAAAATTGGTTTCTGGTAGATTTACCTGGTTACGGTTATGCCCGTGTTTCTAAAAGAGATAAAAAGACCTTTCAAAAATATATTACCAACTACTTTTTACAACGAGAGCAACTGGTTTGTTCTTTTGTACTTGTAGATGTACGCCACGATCCGCAACCTATAGATATGGAGTTTATGCAATGGATGGGCGAAAACGGAGTACCCTTTGCCATTATCTTCACTAAGGCAGATAAACTAAAACCTAAAGCTGTTGAGCGTCAAGTTCAAAAATACTTAGACCAACTTTTAGAGGATATGTGGGAAGAAACACCACCGCACTTTATTACTAGCTCTAGCCACCGTAGCGGTCGAGATGAAGTACTAGCCTATATTGACGATATTAACGAGAAATTTTTTGAGGCAACTAAAAAATAGTTTTTGGTTATTCGTTGTTGGTTGTTCGATTTTTGAACCCTGCGCGTTTTGTCTTAGTTCTTAGTAATTCTCACTTTTTACCTTTCGCTATTCACGACCTAATACTCTTTACTCAATACTTTGTACCTCTTACCTTGTACTTTGTACTTTGTACTTAATACACTGTACTTTTACTCTTCAAAAACGAAATGTTAGTTCGAGTGGATTTTTTACTGAAGCATGGCGGAGGTGAAAAATTTGTATCGAGAACCGTCGCGTGTTCCATACCTGTTCTCGATACAAATTTTCTCATACTTCGAAAATTCACTCGAACTGACAATGTTACTTACTAACGAAAACAACTGAAAACAGTTACTGTACACTGAACACTTTGCACTCTCTCGTCAACGTCATAGCGAGCAAAGCGCGGCTATCTGCTTGTTTGGAACATAATTCACTTCGGCTACGCTCAGCGACCGAGAAAACCAACAACGAACAACTATTAACCAAATACAGAACACACGTTCAACAGATTGCCTCGTCGCAAAAAGCTTCTCGCAATGACGTTTCTGAAATAACCGTCATAGCGAGCATAGCGCGGCTATCTGCCTGTTTGAAACACAATTCAATTCGGCTACGCTCAGCGACCGAGTAAGACCAACAACCGACAACCAACAACTATCAACCAAATACAGAACACAAATTCAACAGATTGCCACGTCGCGAAAAGCTTCTCGCAATGACGTTTCTGAATTAACCGTCATAGCGAGCATAGCGCGGCTATCTGCTTGTTTGGAACACAAATCACTTCGGCTACGCTCAGCGACCGAGCAAAACCAACAACGAACAACTATCAACCAAATACAGTACACATTTTCAACAGATTGCCACGTCGCGAAATGCTTCTCGCAATGACGTTCCTGAATTAACCGTCATAGCGAGCATAGCGCGGCTATCTGCTTGTTTGGAACAAAAATCAATTCGGCTACGCTCAGCGACAGAGTAAAATCAACAACCGACAACCAACAACCAACAACTATCAACCAATCAAAGCAATATGCACTGCCAACTGAAAACTATCACTGAATACTGCCAACTGAACTAACAAGCTCCTCCACCGTCTCCATAGTATTCATTTTCTCGGTAGATACCAACACTTCTAAATCATGCTCTGTTTCTACCAATATAATAGGAAAGGTAAACTTGTGCCCAAACTTACTTTTATACTTTTCTTGAAACTCGTCTTTATGGAAGAACTCAAGTTCAAAACCTTTCGCTAACAAACGCTCTCTAAACATTTTCCACTGCTTGTTTTCTGTAAACGAACCAAAAGTTAGCGAGCACAGTGCGCAGTTATAAGTAGCCGGATTAATGATTTTATGAGCGAAATCTAGCATTTTACTACCAGCATCGCTATTGGCATTATAGATAAATAGAATTTTCTTTGACATACGCTATCTGTCGTAAAAAACACCCAAACCATACATAATTTTTATGCCTGTTATGGTTTCCCGTAATGTAAGATGAAATTGAAATTGTAGGTTTATTCCTTGGAGGTATATTAGGCTAGGGAAGCTTGAACCACCAAAACTAGAAATAAAAGCACCCTGGTACGTTTACACGTACGTTGTATGCAATTTTAAAAAAAACTCTAAATTCAATTTTAATTAATGGCATGTAATCATAAATTTCTCAAATATCTAAATTTAGAAAAGTTAGATTTTCAACCAGAATTACTAATCGTCGGAACATTTAATCCGGAATGGCCTGAGAATAACTATGCTGAATGGTTTTATGGACGAACTAACAATAACTATTTTTGGGACGTTCTACCAAGGATGCTTGGACAACAAAGCTTAAGAAAAAACACTAATCATTTAGATTGGAAAAGTTTTTGTTCAAAAAATAAAATTGCTATAACCGACTTAATTTCGTCAATAGATGATGCAGATAAAAATAACGAAAAACACTTTGATGTAATTTCTAAGTTTTTAGACACAGAATTTGCTGATACATTCGATAATTTCAAAATAACCAGGGTTTTAGAAATTCTCATAAAAAATCCATCCATAAAAAAAGTTTACTTCACGAGAAATAAAGGTGTGGAGTTGTTCGACAATGAAATTCTTAAAATACATGATTATTGTAAAAATAATGAAATCTACTTTTCTTATTTACTAACACCTTCAGCAAACGCAAGATTTCAAATGAGCGGATATGAACCAAAAAACCCTAATCTCAAAAGGAGTTTAGCCAACTTTATATTTGAGAATTGGCTAGAGAACTGGAAATAAAACTGCATACAACAAAGTCTAAACGTAATGCGGACTTTATGGCAAAATCGAAAGGTCTGTGTATATTTATAATGTCGCAAAATCTTATGGTTTTAGCCTTAGAATAGAAAAAAATCAAAACAAAAGGCTTTAGCTTCGTGCGCAGACGGAAACGAAAAATTTTCTTACCACCGCACTACGCTTAACCGAGACCGTTAGCTGCAATTAAACTCAATGATTCACAAGGAAGACCAAATATTGTCACTTAATAAAGCTGAACTACACATTCATCTAAATGGACTTTTCGATACAACAATGATAAAGGAAGTTTTAGATAATGAAAATACGGAAATACCGTTCAATTTTGATGTAGCTAAAGATCTTAATATTCTTCATAGTAAAAGAAGTTTAATACAATATCTCAAACCGTGGGAAGTATTACGACTAATGCCAAAAAAAGAAGAAAATCTATTAAAACTTATTGATAATGCTTTTGATAAACTAAAGACCGATAACATCAGGTTTGTTGAGTTACGTAGCAGCGTTATTTACCTCTCCTCACTTCTAAACAAGCCCTTAGAAGAAACACTAATTCTTTTTATTACTCTTCTTAATCAAGTCTCTTCAAAATATAAGATCAAATATGGCTTAATTCTCACTATTACTAGAGGAGATTATAGCATGTCGCATCTAACAACCCTCATGAACGCATATAAAAACATTGATACACCTAAAGAAATAGTAGGTATTGATTTAGCTGGTAATGAAGATATTCAAGTCTCAATGGATTTAGGAAGTGCTTTTCGATACTATAAAGACCATTTCAATCTTGGTATTACAATTCATGCTGGAGAAACTGGAAATATTGAGAACATAAAAACAGCAATTAAAGAATTTGGAGCTGATAGAATCGGTCATGGAACAGCAGCTGGTAAATGCCCTGAGACAATGGAACTTTTAGTTCAAAAAGATATTTGTGTTGAAATATGTCCCATAAGCAATAGAAGAACTGGAGCTATTAAAGCCGAAGAAGCTCATCCCGTCAAAGAATTTATTAAAAACAATGTTCCCTTTGTCATTTGCTCAGACAACCCTAGTATACACATGGCAACTCTATCAGATGATTATTTGGACTTTTATCATGAGACTCAGAATTTAGAAATACTGAATAATATGTTTGAACAACAAAAAAAATACACTTTTATACCTTCATAATGGAAATAAGATTAGCTACGAATAATCAATTTAAAATTGATGAGACAATTGAAATTTTGAAGGGTACAAAAATTGAAATTGTCCCATTGAAGATGAAAATTGAGGAACTACAAACTCTAGATGTTACTAGTCTTGTAAAAGACAAACTGCTCAAAGCTTTTTCTAAAATAGGAAGACCTCTAATTGTCGAACACACTGGGCTCTATATTGAGTACATGAACGGATTTCCTGGGGGGTTAACACAAATTTTTTGGGATAGCCTAGAAGCAGATAAGTTTACAGAGATAATTGGTAATCTTAAAAATTCAAAAGCTATAGCCAAAACGACCATAGGCTACTGCGATGGTAAAAAAATACACTTTTTCGAAGGTGAAGTTAAAGGTAAAATTACCAAAGCACCGCTAGGTAAAAGAGACTTTCAATGGGACTGCGTTTTTATTCCTGAGGGAGAATCTGAAACTTTTGCAGAAATGGGAGATCGAAAGAATCAAATTTCTATGAGGAAATTAGCCATCGAAAAACTTAAAACCTGGATAAACTTATAATGGATCAGTTAATAAAAGAGTATAAAAAAGGAAAACTAATTCTGTTTATTGGTGCTGGTGTTTCTGCAAACTTGGGACTCCCTACTTGGTCAGAATTAATAGACAAATTAGCATCTGATCTAGATTATGATCCAGATGTTTTCGCTACCTATGGTGATTTTTTAGCCTTAGCTGAGTACTATAAAAAAAAGAAAGGTAGCCTTGGATCACTAAGAAGCTGGATGGACAGAGAATGGCATGACTCAAAGATTGATATTAAAACTTCCAAGATTCATGAATTTATCGCTAAAGGAAAATTCCCTTCGATATACACTACAAACTTTGAAAATTGGATTGAACGAGCTTATGATGAGTATGACATTCCATACCATAAAGTAGTTAACGTAAGTGATATTGCGTCTTCAAATTTTGGAGTAAAAGAAATAGTAAAATTTCACGGAGACTATTCAGATGATAATTCAATTGTCTTAGATGAAACAAGTTATTTTGAAAGACTGGAATTTGAAACACCATTAGATATAAAGTTGAGGTCTGATGTTCTAGGAAAGTCAGTTCTATTCATTGGATATAGTTTGAGTGATATTAATATTCGACATTTATTCTATAAACTTTCTAAAGTATGGAAAGATTATGGTAACGGTATAGACAAACCTAAATCATATATCTTCACATCAAAAACAAATCCTGTCCAAGAACTTGTCTTAGGTAATTGGGGTATAGAAACTATCACTTCTCAAATAGATAACCCTGGAGAGGCTCTGGAAGCCTTTATGAAACAACTAACAGACAGCTAACATAGAACTGAGGTGAAAAACAGGTGAATTCTTTCTTAATCTGAGACAATATTATTATGAAAATTTAGTGTGATATAATAACTATATTTTTCACCCGTTAAATTAAATCAACCAAACCAAAAATATGAAATTAAAATACTTTCTAATCCTAGCACTTATCATAATTAATATCTCTTGTGGTGAAAGCAAAAAAGAAATCGAACAGAAAAAAGTTGAAATTGAAAATGCGAAGAAAGCTGCAGCTGAAGAAAAGGAAAAAGAGAGAATTCACTTAGAAAAAATTGAAGTCGGCAAATCAAAATTGAAAATTGAGCTAAACAATGAAATTGATAGGCTCAAACAAAAGCTGAAAGATGCAAACGACAAGTACACTGAAATAAATAAATTTCAATTCGGCAGATCTAATTCTACCAAACAAAGTCAACTTATTGAGCAAAGTAAAGCTGTAAATTACATTTCTAATTATATCAGTAAATTAGAAAAACAAGTTTCTCTAATAAGTCTAAGGGAGACATTTGATTTTCAGAATTCACCAGAAGCAGTCGTGGAACACCTTTTTCAAGCAGCCCAATCAAAAGACTTTAAAAAATTAAGACATTTATGCGACCCCTATGGTGAAAATGATGGAGATGTACGAATATTTCGCTTAATAGAAATAGCTCCTGAAGATGTTCAAAATGAATTCATTGATGAATTTCAAAATGGAAGAATTATTGGAGACCCTATAATTGAGAAAGAAAAAGCCATTATTGAAATTGCTTTTGGACCTAGCTCAAATAAACTTGAAAAAGTAAACCTAGTTCAGAGGATGGACAAATGGTATTTGAGTAGTTTTTAAGTCCAACTCCTATAATCAAAAAATTTTCAATAACAAAGACTCTCAAGAAGTGATTTGTAGTAATTTAAATTCCGTTAAATCAATACTAAAACCCTTATCGAATGAGTGAAATTGATAAAATCAATGAAGAATTACGGAACTATAAACTTTTTAAAATTCAAAGATTAAATTTAAAAGAATCAGAATTCAATGAATTAAAAAACGACTTAATTAAAATTAAAAAAAATGAAATTATAAACTTATTAATCAGTTTAATTAATATCATTTCCATTATTCTATTTCTTTACGTTTTATATAATTCTAATGTAAATCAAATAAGTTTTAAGATATCTAATGAACTTATCATAAACTTCGCAATTATCATATTCTTATCACTATACTTGACTTATAGATTTATCAACTATAATTTCAAATTAAAGAAGTATATCAAAACATCTGAAAAAGCTATTAATTATTTCTCAAATGAAAGTGATAATTTAAAAAGCATATATGAAAATTATGTAGACAATTACCTCGAAGATTTAAAGAGAAATCCCAAATAACTTTAAGCAACTTATACTAAACAAACACGTTGGTTATAATTCAAAAAGTATAAAAAAAGGCAAATAGAAGTTATTTATATAATCTTGATTTTAATCGTCTGGATAGACCGAAAACTCCTGAAGATTCTGTGTTAAGTGTATCTGAATACGCTTATGAAATTCCTTTATCCTATAAAATTTTATTGAGCAACAACACTTTAAATAGCAAATCAGTTTTATGGGATTACGAACACCCGATAACGATTAGTGGAGACGCCAATAGAGGAAAAGATAGTCTTTTTAAGTTTTTGGACAGATTACAGACTTTAAATTTATTTGAACCCGAATATCTCAGTTCAGAAATAGAAAATACAAAACAGTTTTTCGCGGATAATAAATTCAATTTAAAATACTTCTTTCTTGAAGGCGGAGAATTGTATGAAATGGGAAATGAACCCTTTGAAAAACAAAATCTTGAAGTTTTCAATGAAGTAACTCAAATAGAAAACACTATTGAAAACTTTATAAAAGATGTGGCTTCTTTAAATAAGGAAATATTGAGTCTTGAAGTCAAAAAAAACCAAATGACAAAGAAATCTTGGTTCAAGAAATCAGCACCTATTTTGACTGAGAAAGAAAAAGCAGAAACTGAAAAAGCAATACAACATAAAAGAATAGAAAAAAGAGCTCTATTAGGTATTGATAATTGGTCTACAATACTTTACTTTCAATTCGATAAATAAAAAACATCTTTTTCAAAACACAAAACATGGAACAACAAGGCTCCGATATCATTACAAATCGATACAAGAAATTTATAAAAACGGTTTGCGAAACAGACATTGTTTATGCGCTACAAAATCATGAAGGTTTTGCAACCTCAGCATCTGTGCAGTATGATGATGAAAATAACAGACCTGTTGGTGTACTTTGTTTTTGGGCAGAAAGTGGCAGGGCGAAATCTTGCTCCATAAATCATTGGGAGAACTACCAACTTACTGAAATATCATTAACAGACTTCATAGAAAATTGGGGCGTAGGCATGGAAAATGACGGAATATTAGCTGGTATCGAGTTTGACCAAAATATGTTCGGCTATGAGGCAAAACCGTTAGATTTAATTCTTGATTTAGTAGCTGAAATTAAAGCGACCAAAAAGAGTATATCTCTTCAAAAATTTAATGGCATAGCGGACTTAGAAGAACAGGCGAAAGTTGCAAATGGGTAGTATAATAAATCATACTTTATAAATTGCAATAGATAAATTCTATGAAATTCAAAAATTGGAAAAAAGACGGATTCGTAATTTTATCTATTATCACGGCTATATCTGTATTCACATTACAAAGTTGCAAGAACAACCCTAAAGCCGATAGTGAAAACGATGTTATTTCTGAACAGAAAAATCTAAATGAAATTGTAAGTGAAGAGGATATCGAAAGCCTATTCTTATTAAAAGACAATTCCGATTTTTCCATAGCATTGCATCAAATCCTTGTAAATAGACATGATAAGAACCCAGATTCGCTGAATCAAATTCAATGGAATTTATTTTTGTGTATGCATTTAGAAAATGCAGGTCAATCAGAAACTATACTGACTTTTTTAGAAGAATGGTTCCCTGACCAGAGAGAACAAGTAATTATATCATTAACTGAAATAGGTGAAGTTAAATCTGCAGAAAGCATAAAACTTGCAGTTACATAACTTCCAAAAGATGGTAGTTCTTTTTTCGATAATCCCACAGAAAACTCTGATCGATTTATGATGACATTAAATAGTTTATTCATAAATTATCCAGACGGACCAATGCCAGATTTATATCGTAAATATGCTGAAAAGCATAGAGATGAAATTTAAAAAAGAGGAATTGTAAAAAATTAAACTTTTATCATTAACTCCTCTATAGTACTGATATTAAACATAAGTAATGGAGAAAGAATTAAAACCTTTATGGAGTAAAATTTTCAATTTCGATTGGAAATTTGGACTCTTTTTAATTCTTCTTATCTGTATTCCACGTTTTATTTTAGTCTTACATGGCAATGAAATTGCCAATATGCAATTTGTAGGCATACTAATGCTTGTCATGGCTATTTTACCATTTCTATTCTTAAGTAAGTACGGCAGAAGAAAAATAGGAATACAAAAACCAACTAATTATCGCTGGCTATTTTTTGCTTTGGGTATCGGTATCGCTTTTAGTATTTCACTGTACTTTTTAGGCGATACACTTTATGGCAATACCTACCAGAATTGGTATCAATACATTGCCAAGTCTTATAACATTCCACAAGAAATGAATGAGCAGAGCAAACTCATTATGTTTGGTATTTCCGCTTTCATTGGTATGTCATTTAGCCCTATTGGAGAGGAGCTATTTTTTAGAGGTATTGTACATTCTAGTTTTGCCAATTCCGTAGGTAACACCAAAGCTTCTATAATTGATAGTGCTGCATTTGCCCTAGTTCATATTTCACATTTCGGACTTGTTTTCCATAACCAGCAATGGGAGTTTCTACTTCTTCCATCGCTAATATGGGTATTGAGTATGTTTGCCATAAGTATTCTATTTTACGTATGCAGAAAACGTTCTGGCTCTATTCTAGGAGCAATAATATGCCATGCCGCTTT
>TARA_R110002033_G_scaffold171214_1_pt1 | contig 40789 bp, 33 predicted proteins | sample TARA_R110002033 | Tara Oceans TARA_R110002033 (sample SAMEA4397051) | marine metagenome | biome: Polar Biome; feature: [SRF] surface water layer (ENVO:00010504); material: water (ENVO:00002006), including particulate matter (ENVO:01000060) such as... | depth 5 m
CCTCCTTAACCGCTATCTATAAGAGATTGTTACTTTCTGTATTGGAAAGTAATATAAATTACAAATTTTACTGTTTCTCAACACCCTTACCTGTTGCAGCATAATAAATACCTCCATATAAATGATCTAAAAACCATTGATTTTCATATACTTTTTCTATATGTCCCAAGGCGGTGTAAAAAGCTCTACCTCCATCAAACTCATGGTACCAAGAAATAGGATGTTGTTTTCCCATTCCCTCACCAACTCGGTCTACCATACTTCCGTTTTTATCCATATCCCTATTTTTCCATGTAACTTGGGGATCATATGAATTTTCATCCACACTCACGAGGTATTTCAATCCTTTTGTTTTTTCTTCTCCAAACTCATACCATTCGTCTGTCCAAAGCAACGTATTTGGAAAATGTTCCAATCCTGGAAAATTGTGATCGAGTATTTTAAGTTTTGCTGTTTGCTGTATAGGATGAATATAAAACATTCTTCCTACTAGTTGCGTATACCATTCCCACTCATATTCTGTATCAGAGGCTGCATGAATACCTACATACCCTTTGCCCGATTTAATATATTTTTCAAAGACTTCTTGTTCTTCATTATCAAATATATCAGCTGTGGTACTAACAAATACAACCGCATCATATTTATTTAAATGACTTTCTGTAATTTTTATTGCATCCTGCTGCCGGTCTACTTCAAAATTATGGGTAGCTGCCAAACCTTGGATAGCCAAAATTCCATTATCAATAGATTCATGATGCCAACCGGCGGTCTCCGTAATTAATAGAATTTTAAATTGCTTTTGTCCACTTAACGCATTCGAGCATAAGATGCTTAACGAAATCATAAAAACTAGGCTCAGTACTTTATTTTTGGATAACATCATCTTTAGGTTTTATTCGTAGATTACTATTTTTAATTTAAATATATATGGATGTACCAGATTATCCTAATCATTTTATAGATATTAACTTTTCAACCATACTATGATTATTTTCTTACTACTAAGGACAGGTAGATCATAAGACATGTTAGTTTTTAATTCAGATAAATTTGTCTGAATTAAAAACTAACGTATCTTTGCAGTGTATTTTATACTCAATTTTATGTTTTCAAAAGCCTGTGAATACGCTATCAAAGCAACTACTTATGTAGCATTACGATCGCTTGAAGATAAGCGTGTTAGTTTAAAAGAAATCGCGGAAGAAATCAATTCTCCTGTAGCTTTTACGGCTAAAATATTATATGAATTAGCCAAATGCAATATTATTGACTCTGTAAAAGGAGCTTATGGCGGTTTTCAAATTGAAAAAAGTCAAATACACCAAATAAAATTGAGTCAGATAGTGTATGCTATTGATGGCAATAGTATCTATACTGATTGTGGACTTGGGTTAAAACAATGTAATGCACAAAAGCCTTGTCCTGTTCATCATAAATTTATAGGCATCAGAAATAATTTAAAAGAAATGTTGGACACTACAACCTTATTTGAAATGACGGCGGGTTTAGATGTTGGTTTGACCTATTTGAAACGGTAAAAAAAAAATTGAATTTAAATCGGATAAATTTATCCGAATACTAAACAGTAAATTAAAATTTAAATAACATGGAACAAACACTTGAAAAAAACATTGGCGAAATAGTCGCTAAAGACTATAGAACAGCAGCTGTATTCAAAACCTTCGGAATTGATTTCTGTTGCAATGGCAAACGTAGCATTGAACAAGCATGTGAACAAAAAAAAATTGATACGTCCAAAATTTACACAGCTTTAGAAGCTATAGCAAATTCAACTAATAAAGGCACACAAGACTACAAAACTTGGCCACTTGATGTATTAGCCTTACATATAGAAAAAACGCATCATGCGTATGTTGAAGAGCAAATACCTGTTCTCTTACAGTATTTAGATAAAATAAACCGAGTACATGGGGAATGCCATCCTGAACTGGAAGAAGTCAATTCCCTATTTAGAGCAAGTGCTGGTGAACTAACCATGCACATGAAAAAGGAAGAACTTATTTTATTCCCGTATATCCGCAAAATGGTAACTGCAAAAAAACATGACGAAATATTAAAAACTCCTGCTTTTGGTACAGTTCAAAATCCGATACAAAATATGATGCACGAACATGATAACGAAGGTAATCGGTTTAGAAAAATTGAAGAAATTACAAATGGATATCAACCTCCAAAAGATGCCTGTGCGACCTATACTGTTGCATTCTCTCTTTTAAAAGAATTTCAGGATGATCTTCATTTACACATTCATTTAGAGAATAATATTTTGTTTCCTAGAGCAGAAGTATTAGAAACGGAGCTTTTAACATCATAAAATTTAGATGTTCCCAAAGTTTTTTGTGAATTGGAACCTGACACAATTATATCGTAACAGCCATTAGGATATTTTACTTTGATTAAGTTCCAATTAACCTTAAGAACATTGTCTTTAAGCTACATTTTAAAAATCTTTTTACTTAAAATCATCTTATGAAAATTTATGCTAATTTATTGACGGAATTTAAAAAGAATCAATTAGGGTATTCTGCAATTGCAATTATTGGACAAAGTTGTTTAGGTTCTGTTGCCGCAATGCTGATATTAAAAAGTGAAGCCCAAAAAGTAATAGTTTTACTAGAGTTATTCTTGGTAATTATTGTTTGCATGTTCTTCAACGGCGCGGTATTAGCGCAATTAAAACCAAAAATAACATTTAATCTATTACTTCTCAGTGTTGTATTTAGCATCCTCGTAATTGCAGCTCACACGATTTAATTCTTCCTTTGTTGAAATAACATCATAATTAAACTCAGGGGGATTAATGAGCTAGCTATGGTTAATAATTCAAAATAAATGCCCCATAAAGGTATTTCCTGCCAGGCTGCTAACCCTTTATAAAAAATTAGCGCCTCACTCGAAAAAAAGCCAAACAGATACAAATAATAGGGCGTGGAATGTATTTTGAAAAATTTAAAATAATCTATAAAAAAGAAAATGCTTAAAGTCACAACACCTAAAAAAGTTAGGTGCAAGTAACCTATGGTAAAATCCAAATAGCTTGCGGCCAAGTTAGCCATATAAGGAATTGCCGAAACTAACTGAAGAATTATTTTGATAACTACTAAAAAGACAATAGTCTGAAAAACATTTTTTTGGAACGAAGTGAATAAATTCTTAAAATCAGGTATCTTTTTACGCAAGCTTCGCATTAAAAACAACAAGGCTATTATTTGCATAAAAGCTCCCATACCCCCCAAAACATTTAATACTAATGCTGGTTTTGTCCATAGAGTAGATAATAAAAATGTAAATACAATTCCCATATTCATCATCCAAAAAAAGAATTTAAACTCCTTTTCTTGTAGTATCACATTCTTTTTTTCTAGTAGATAAAAAAACAAACCAATAAGTGTTAGCTGTATCCAACCGTTATATAAAAAATGTAAGTAAAAATAAATGGCTAATCGGTACCAAATAGATAAGGGGCCTAAAATCGTTATTATAGCTCCTAAAGCCAAAGGCCCTATACTTGAAATTACTAGATATCCCAAAGCCATTTTTACCGTTTGATACGAATGGCCGGTTTTTATGACATTTGGAGCATGCTTGATAAAAAACCATGTAAACCAATACGAAGCCACTAAAAAAAGTGTCGAAAAAATAATTGAAAATAAAGCATAACCTTGAAAAGGAAAAGTTAGCAACATACCTAATAAGGTCACTTGTGTAAAAAAGAACAATCGTTTATACTTTTTATGGGCTACACTTGCATTCAAATACAAGCTATATAAAACTGTTGTAATCACTAGATAAATCCAACCTAAAAGAGCAATATGCGAATGTGTATGTACTATAAATTTATAATTTATTGGTAGATCTACAGCATGCAATAATCGCAATACCACTCCAAATAGGGCAGCGATTACAAAATAAACAAAAGCGATATAAATTTGTTTTTTTACACTAAAAAGCATTCTTTAATTTTAATTTAAAAATATAGGTTTATACTGTAAAAGTTGAGATAAGTCATGTTTTAAGCCATATTTTATACTAAAATTTGTCTTGGCAAATTACACCTAATTTTCAAAATCGTTTTTGCCATAAAAATAACCGAATTATGACAAAAGTACATTCATTTCATATTCCTGTTATGGGAATAGGTTTTACTATTGACTCCCCATTAAAAGTTTCTCCATATGGCATAGATGCTGTTATTTCTTTAGTAGATGATATACTACTAGAAAAATTAAGAAAAATGTACTGCGATAAATTTGAATGCCCGTATGCTGAAATTACGGAGAAGGTGGATGATTTTAGAGCAAAAAGAATTACATCCTATCTTAATCTAATTCAAGAATTAGCACAAAAGAGATTCGAAGAATTAAAAAATTTCACCTTGGACTCTACCACTGAGGTGAAGAAATATTTTTCGATGTTACCTGATTCTTCTCCCTTAAAACAAGAGTTTAGGAACTTATCAAAAGATGGTATTCTTACGAATGACCATAAACTTTGGATCAAAGAAAACATGTCAATGGGAAGTATTGACGTGAATATAATGACCAAGGTAGATAAAGACAATTACTTAAAAAAAGAAAAACTCCCATCAACATATAATGACGCTCATGCTGCTTTACGTGGATATGCGAATAGTAATTTATGTTCTTCTGTTATTCTTTCAGCTGGAATGAACCCAAGACTGTATAGTTATTTAGAAGCGTTTGATGATTTTTATCCTGATGAAAATGGATACATTAAAAAGAAAATAGTCTTAAAAGTTAGCGACTATCGATCTGCTTTAATACAAGGGAAATTCTTAGCTAAAAAAGGATTATGGGTTTCTGAGTATCGCATTGAATCTGGATTAAATTGTGGCGGTCATGCCTTTGCTACAGATGGCTTTTTAATGGGACCCATTTTAGAACAATTTAAAGTAGAGAAAGAGAATTTAATGCAATCCGTTTCTGAACTTTTAACTGCTGCATTACTTAATAAAAATAAGGTGGTTCCAAATATTACCTTGCCCCTAAAATTAACCGCACAAGGTGGTGTGGGCACCTCAAAAGAGCATGAATTTCTTTTGAACTATTATGCTATTGACTCTGTCGGATGGGGAACACCCTTTCTTTTGGTTCCTGAAGCTACCACAGTTGACATGACTACATTAAAGAGTCTACAAGCAGCTAAAGAGGATGATTTATACCTCAGTACTATTTCCCCATTAGGAATTCCGTTTCATAGCTTAAAAGGTAACACCAAAGATGTAGAGAAAAATAATCTAATAGCTAAAGGAAGACCAGGAAGTTCCTGCCCTAAAAAATTTGTTGCGCTGAACAAGGATTTTTTAGATACTGGAATTTGTACGGCATCTAGACAATACCAGCACTTGAAAATAAAAGAATTAGAAAAACAGAATTTAGAACCTGAAAAACATAAGTACCTACTCAATAAAATTACCGAAAAATCATGTACTTGCGTTGGTTTAGGCACTTCTGCCCTACTTGCTTATGGTCTAGACACCAAAACCGAAGGAGATGGAGTATCTGTTTGCCCTGGTCCAAACATGGCCTATTTTAGTGAGAAGCTAGAATTAACAGAAATGGTTGATCATATTTATGGAAGAACCAATGTGATTTCACGAACCGATCGTCCACATATGTTTATAAAAGAGCTCAGTATATATATCGATTATTTAATAGATCTCATCAAAGAATTCCAAATGTCAGCTACAACATCGGACAAACGGCAGAAATATATTTTGACTTTTGCATCAAATTTAAAAGAAGGAATTAGTTATTATCAAAATTTAATTAGCACTCAACTAAATTTCTTTAATTCTTCTAAATACCAAATTTCAAATCAATTGCATAAAGCCACCCACACTCTAGATGAGTTGGTCTTGGCTTTTAAACCCATGGAAGTTTAACATAAATAATATACGTTGTGCATTTTAAATCTAAATAGCTTCATAAATGTCAATTCGAGTGATTTTTTTTGCAAAAAATTGTATCGAGAATTGGTTAAATAGTAGAATTCTTATTCTCGATACAAATTTTACTCATTTCAATCGTAAAATTAACTCGAATTGACAGAATTTTATCAAAATACACAACAGTTTACTAATAGTAATTACTTGAATAAAAAAGGCTGCGAAGGTATAGTACCTTCGCAGCCTTTTTCTAGTTATTAGATGAATTAAAAATCTTTTTTATTCGCCTTATAGGATAGTCGCCATACCGGAATTACCGTCCATAACAACAAGGCTCCAAAAGAAACAATTAAACCAAAATTAGTCCCAAAAAACTGCTTGAAAACAGCTCCAGTATATCCTAAGAGCGCAGAAATATCTAGTTTTAAAAGAATCAAGGTTCGAGAAAGATCAATAGGATTAAACATAGTCGCTACCAACGAAAAGGAATCCAATGGATACTCTTCAAAAACAATCAGCGATATTAGAAATAATCCGTCATAAATGACCGCCAAAAATAACCAGATAAGCACGGCATACCCAAAACCCTTTATTTTGTTTTCATTGGATAAGGATATATTAAATGCTAATGCCGTAAATATGGAGGTTAAAAATGACCCCGTTATTAATAATAAAGTAAAGTCAAATATTTCATCACTCCTAAAGAGTCCGTATAATACAAACGGAATACCTAATCCTAATACGAGACTAAGCGTAAGTGAGAGTGCCACACCTAAGTATTGTCCTAGAAATATTGATGAGCGTTTGATGGGTTGTGCCAATAACAATTCGGTGAATTCTTTAGAATTATAATAATACATAACTCCGAAAATTGTCCCGATTAAAGGCACTAATACAATAATTACGTTCATTAACGTAATTACCGCTTTCGACACATCATTGTTCAAAAATAAGAGCACAAAACCTAGTAAAAGGTAAAATAGGAAATACACATAGCTCCATCGGCTACGCATTAAATCATAAAAGCTATATTTTAAAATTTTAAGCATCAGTCTTTGTTTTTGCTATTGCCGCTATGGCATGTTCAAAATCGGTTTGGTTTGTTTTGGTCATAAGCTCTTGTGCACTTCCTTTGAAGTAAATTTTGCCTTCTAAGAGATAGATAACCTCATCAGCTATTTCTTCTACAAAATGCATAATATGTGAGGTAACCAAAATAGTCTTTCCCTTTTCTTTTTCTTTTCTAATGAGCTCTTTTAAATGAATAACCGCCTCTGGATCTAGTCCATTTGTAGGCTCATCAAGAATCAGCAAAGGAGTATCAAACATAAAAGCCAATACAATATTTACTTTTTGTTTTGTACCACCTGATAAGGTGACCAATTTTTTATCTAGAAATGGTTGAAGACCAAATAAACCAATAAGATCATTCTCATAACTCGGCTTTTGACGCAGATCCTTTATCATTCGGATTAGTTCTTTGACTTTTAGATTGCCAGGAAAATTGGCGATTTGCGGCAAATACGCTATTTCTTGACGGTATTTCCATTTATTTTTCACAGCGCTACCTGAAACAGAAATTGTTCCCTTATTAGGAATAACCATACCTAAAATAGCTTTTATGAGTGTTGTTTTACCTGAACCGTTAGGCCCAAGAATAGCAAAAATACCACCGTGCTTGATGTGCAAATCCAATCCTGTTAGGACTTGATTCTTACCAAATTTTTTATATAAATTTTCTACTTGAATCATTTTATTCTTTTCATTAACGGATTTGCATCCAAGAGATTATCAGGAGTAAATACGGGGGATACTTTTTCTGAAAAATCAATAATATCCATAAATAAGCTCCGTAAAAGTACGATAGTTTCTGGCGTCCGGTTTACGATATACGAGAACAGTTTTACTGGTCGATAAGGTACATCTCCAATACCATTTTTATCCAAATCATAACCAGCATAATCACTCCAATAATTTTGGTCAAAGACATTATCATTCAACTTACTATTATATGAAATATCAAAAGAGTTGTACAAAAAATTGTTATTTATAAAGGTGTTCGTATAACAAGCGCCTAAAACTTTTACAGCCCAGCCATTCCTAATAAAGCTATTGTTTTTATATTCAATTCTATTGGAACCTTCTATATTAATACCAATCGTATTTTCCTCAAAAGTGTTCCCACTGATTTCAGCGTCGTTAATTTCCTTTAATAACATTCCGAAAGCAGCGGACCCCCAATTTTTTTTAAAGGTATTATTAAGCATTTTTATGCGTTTTGAAAACATAACCGCTACTCCTGCTCCATTACTCTCAAAAGTATTGTTGGTATAAACATCATCATTTGAAAACATAAAATGAAGTCCGTAACGAAGATTATTAGTACTTAAATTGTTATTAATAGTAATATGATCAGAGAATTCCAGATAGATCCCATCGCGTACACCTTGTACAATATTTCGATCTACTTCTACATTTTTGGAATACCACAATTGAATACCATTTCCTGAGTTATACTCGTCTACAGCATCGCCAATAATCTTATTATGATATACCTTTCCATTGTTCGATTTTTCTAAATAGATTCCAAAAAACAACTTTTCAAGGACTACATTTTGAATTAAAAAATTTTCACTTTTCACCACTCGAATAGCGGCATAATCAGAGGTATAACTAGTACCTACATTAATAATAAATAAGCCATCAACTGTAACATTATCTGAAACTATTCTAATAATTTCACCTTGTTCTTCTCCATCAATCACAGGGAAATTTTCTCCTAAGAGTGTCAACGGTTTATCTATAAGAATATTAAACTCTTTATAGATTCCTTTTTTAATTAACAACGTATCAAAATCTGCTGCAATTTCAATTCCTGTTTTAATTGATTTTACGGCACAAGTTGAGCAAATGGGAATAGTCTTCCCATAAAGTGAGGTCCCAAAACATAAAATTATAGCCGCTAATAGACATTTGGTGTATAGCATTATCGAATAATCAAAAATTTGGAATTCGTATTTGCCTTTACCCAATGCATAACTTCTTTTGGAAAGCCAAAATGCTCTTGTTTTTTTAAATTGAAGGTATCTCCATTGATATGAAAAACGATATCACCTTCTAAAACAATTAACTGAGCATCTGTAGGTGAAGTATGCTCTGGAAAAATTGCTTCTTTCTCTAAACTGATGCATAGAATTTCCACACGATCGGTCTTCACTAGTTTTTGTACCTGTAGTTTATTAAATTCCTGTGTTTTTATACGATCACTTATTGTATACATATGTTGCTTTTTGTAGGATTTTAAATTACTTAATACGTTGTTGTATTTGTTCCCATGTAAAGAGTTCTCCTTTATGTATAGCCTTTGCTTTTTCTGCAGCTTCCATAGTCTCAAAAGCGGACAAATAAGCGCCCATTGGACTTGGAATATTAGTGCTGATAAGATACGTAGCCTTTGCGGCATCAATCAGATCACCAGGAGCATCATAATCGTTTACTAGAAATAGCGCAACACTTGATTTGTCCATTTCTTTTAAAGAATTCAACATACATTCTGAAGCATCGAATTTATAGCTCTTTCCTTTTTTAGTCACGAATTCCGCAGCATGTTGTTTATCAACAATAGTCATACTACAAAAATGACACCCATCACTACCATAAACAATGGGTTTAGGGCTAATGCTACAAGAAGAAAATATCAGCATTATAAAGATAGATACATATATAAATTGTTTCATTTTAAGTGTTTATCATTATTTTTAAATTACTATGCTATTTTGAAGTACTACTTTTCATGCCCATAATAAATGCAACTACGGTCAACATCATCCCAACAAACATCATCCAAGCACCAGTTCTTGGCCATGAAGCAACCTGAAAATTTAACATATTAGCATTACCAAGTAGTGGTGGTTTATAAGACATTGGACTACCATCAGGATTAGCCATTTTCATAATTGCATGAGGATCTAAATTAGTGCCATAATCGGTCATCCAAGCATTAAAATCGTACATACCTAAAATACCTAAAACAGACATTAATAGAAACCATCCTAAAAACCATTTATAACTTACTTTTTCTATAAAACCTAAAAATCCAATCAACACTCCAAAAAACACCATGCCACCAATAACTAATGGAAAGGTACTAAACTCCCACATATCTTTAGGTTTTGGAATTGTTTTCATTCCTATATAATGATTAAGTCCGTCTATATTCTGAATATCAAATTCATTAAAACCTTTAATCCCATTTATGAATATATTCATTCCTAATGGTTCCGGATATTGTGGAGCTCCTAACATAATATTCCATAGAGGAAAAAAATACAATCCTAATAGAAATAAAGAACCAACCATCATTACTATACTAGCTTTTTTCATTATTACACACTTTAAAATTTAATATTACTATTATGGCGGAAGATTGTTTGTGGTTGTAAAAAAGCGGGCAGGTTAAATAACGTACCCGCTTTAAGTTTAAAAGAATGAAATTTGTTATACTCTTATTTAATCTCCTAGAGACCAAGACAACTCAATGTTAGAGTCAGCAGGAGAAACCCTTACATACCCTTGCATTTCTTGGTGTAAAGCTGAACAGAAATCAGTACAATAGAAAGGCCATACCCCTACTTTCTTAGGCTCCCAAATAGAAGTTTTGGTTTGTCCAGGCATTACTAATAATTCTGAAGTATTTTGACCAATCATAGCGAAACCATGTGGTACATCAAAATCTTGCTCATGATTCGTAATATGAAAATATACTTTGTCTCCTACTTTAACACCTTCAATATTATCTGGTGTGAAATGACTACGGATTGTTGACATATAAATATGAACCTCTTTCCCATTACGTTCTACCCTTGCCTGATCTGGACTTAGAACCGCATATGGGTTTTTATTATCTGCAAGTCTATATATTTTCTTAGACTTAGACGCTAATAATTCAGCTGGAATACCTGCGGCATAGTGTGGTTCACCGTGAGTAGGAAAGTCATAAAGAAGTTCCATTTTCTCACCAGAGATATCATAAAGTTGCGCAGAATGTTCCATTTCTGGACCCGTAGGCAAATAACGGTCTTTTGTTATTTTATTCATTGCAACCACATATTTACCAAAAGGTTTTCTAGAATTTCCTCCAGGAATCATCAAGTGACCCACAGAATAGAACGTTGGTTTTCTATCAATTACTTCCCAAGTACCTAATTTCCATTTAACCACTTCAGATGAGATAAAGAAGGTTGTATATGCATTTCCTTTACCATCAAACTCCGTATGAAGAGGACCTAATCCACCACTTTTAACAGTTCCTGCTAGCACATCCTCAAATTTTAATATTGGAATGCCATAGGCTTCACCATCAAACTTTTTACCTTCAATAGCAGCAATCATGTTATCAAATGAATGCACGGTAAGGTCTGCGGATAATTTTCCGTTTCCAATAATGTATTCTCCTGTTGGATCTACATCACAACCGTGTGGTGATTTTGGAGTTGGTAAAAAATAGATCGCACCTGGTACTTCTGTAGGGTCTACTGTTAACACTTCTTTTACCATTGTAGAAGTAGCCGAATGCGTATGTTCATCATATACGTTATGTGCATAATTAGCTGGCATTTTTTTACCGCCACCATTTTTTACATACTCCTCAATTTTTTTCCAATTTATTGCAGCAATAAAATCCTTGTCATTTTGCGAAGCATTAACTTCTAACAATGAATTTGCTTCCTCAGTATTGTACGTGGTAAAGAAAAACCAACCATGCGATTTTCCTCTTCCCGGATGAGAAAGGTCATAATTAAAACCTGGCATTAATATTTGGAATTCTAGATTCATCCTTCCATTATCTGGAGCTACACTAATAAATGATAAGGCACCTTTGAAATTTCCTTTATATTCATTTATAGGCATATCTCGCTGAGGAACAGGAACCGAAAAACGTGTTCCAGCAACTACATACTCTGTATTTTCTGTAATGAAAGATGAGCTATGATTACCAGCGCTATTTGGCACTTCTATAATCTCTTCCGTTTCAAAAGTACTTAAGCTAATTCGTGCAATACGAGGTGTATTATTACCATTAATAAAGATCCATCGACCATCTAATACGCCATCAGTCTGAGAGATATCTGGGTGATGTGAATCATCCCAAGGAACAAAACCAAAAGAAGTTTCTAACATAGGTTTAGTTTCTTCAGAATAGCCATAACCAGACGTTGGAAATTGAGAGAATACAGGAATTTCTTTAAACATTCTTCCTGAAGGCAAACCATAAACGGTAAGGTTTCCGCTATACCCTCCTGACATAAAAGCATAAAACTCATCTTGCTCGCCTGGAGCTACATATACTTTTTCTGCATTACTAGAATTAAGCGCTCCATTCGATGCGCTTTTCCCGTTCTGATTTCCACAACTAAGGAGAATTGTCGCCCCTAAAAGGGCCATAATATAATGTTTATATTTTTTCATTTTTATCTATTTAATATTGGTTTTACTATTTGTTTTTTTATATTATTCGGTTGGTGGAAGCATTACTTTATCAACAACATGTACAATACCATTACCTGCAGGAATACTTGCTAAAATTTTTGCTCCTCCTATATATACATCATCACCAATTACTTCTACTGTAGTGCTTTGATCATTCGCTTGTCCTAACTTTTTGAATTTTTTGAGAAAATCTTTTGAATAATTCCCCGCAGTAACATGATACTTTAAAATATTTGCTAAAGCAGCTTTATTTTCAGGTTTCAACAAATCTTCCACTGTGCCTGGAGGTAGTGCATCAAAAGCTGCATTTGTAGGTGCAAAAACCATTAAAGGTCCAGCATTAACTAAAACATTCTCTAACTGAGCCGCTTGTACTGCAGCAACCAATGTAGTATGATCAGGAGAACCTATGGCTATTTGTAAAACATTAGGTGTTGAACCATCGTCTTCTATAAAGGCTTGCCCTTTTCTGTTACTGTCAGCTGTCGCTTCTGTTTGAACAGCTTCAGTAGCTGTTGCATCTTTTTTGCTTTCATTTTTACATGAGCAAACAAGCATCAAAGTAAAAACTGAAACAAATACTAATTTTAGGTAGTTGGTTTTCATAGTTATTTATTTATAGTGTTCTAAAATATTCAAGTATTGATCGCGTCTGTTCAACGGTTAAATTCTGGTTTGCCATGGCAGCACCATTAAACTCTACTAAAAGATCTTTCGCACACTGATCTTCTACAGTCATAAGTTTTGGATCTAAAATCATGTTCATAATCCATTCCGGACTTCTACGCTCTAAAATACCTTTTGGAGAAGGACCAATAAAACGCTTTTCAATTTTATGGCAAGCGGTACAATTTGTTTTATATATTTCTGCGCCAGCTGCTGCCATTTCCTGATTAATTTCAGCATCTAGTGTAATTGATTTAATCTGTCCTACTCCTTTTTCATCTAGAGTAATACGTTGTGATGCAGGCACTGCATTTGTAGCTGCTGGAGTTTCTACTGGTTTTTCTGTTGTTTTACTGCGACCTACACTAAAACCTTCTTTTTTTTCTTCTTTTCCTCCGCAGCTCATCAGTACTACAGAAAAAAATAATGCCAAACTTTTAAATGCTATTTTCATTTTTATGGTTGTTTTAAATTATTAGGTCAAAATTAATGGTGTTTATCAAGTATAAACATGATAAAAATCATGAAAGAGGTTAAAAAGGATAAAAAAGTCTTTTATTCTTTATATTTGCAGAAAGCTTATACGCATGCTCTCAAATTCTTCAAAATATGCCTTGAAGGCAGTACTATATCTAGCCGTAAATTCATCTCCTGATAAAAAAATATTAGCAAAGGATATTAGTGTGCCAACAGCTATACCTAAAGCCTATTTATCGAAATTACTACAAGAATTATCAAGACATGATATAGTTTCTTCTGTAAAGGGGCCACATGGTGGTTTTTATCTTAGTGCCGAGAACCGAGGAACGCTATTGATTAAAATTGTGGATTTGATTGATGGTGAAAACCGTTTAAGATCATGTATGTTAAGTCTGGCAAATTGTGACGAGGATAATCCTTGTCCCCTACATAAACTTATAGGTAACACAAAAATTAATTTCATAAAAAATTTAGAAGACACTACTGTAGCTGACTTGGTTTTGGATATAAAAGCTGGAAAATCTTTTTTACCACTCTAATAGGATCCTCTTTATTTTAAAAAATAGACTTAAAGTTTGATCAATAAAAAAAAGACCACCTTTTCAGATGGCCTTATACAAACCAATAGTAATAAACGAAATTCTTTTTAAAACTCTATTTCAAAATAAAGACTACTATTTTCAATTTCATCAGTAATGGTTTCACCTTTGGTTAGTTCTCCTATTTCATTCAAAACTTTTAAGTTTAATTTCCAATAACCCGTCATTGTTAAGGATAATTTACCAGTATACATTTTGGCTGTTGCATCATAAGACAAATCCTCATTATTAGGAGAGCTATGATTGCCCATGCTTGGCATACGAGGATCTATTAAAATTTCATAATTCTCTACCGCAGGAAAACTCATCATACTTTCCATTTTAAAAAGCATAGCCGAAAAATCATTAACAGCAACTTTAGGACTTATAGGCATCATTGCCAAAACATAGCGAACATCATCACTGCCTGTAAAAACCGTTACTCTTTGCTTGTCATCAACAGGAGATTTAACTTCAATCTGCTCTGTTACCGTATAGCTTTGATTGTTGTACACATAATTTAAGGTAAGATCCCAATATTCCTCTGTATTACTAGGCATTTGAAATACGATATAGCCATTGTAAACAGTATTATGGTCTGTCTTTGAAACGGCAGAATTTGGACAGGAATGCATCATTGCTGTCATATGCATCACTGGATTCCAAGAAATTTCAGCACCTGAAATATAACTCTCAGTAGCATCATCTTTAATGCGTATAAATAATTCGTTATATCCAATAGTAAGTTGTTCTTGTTCGGAATACAGTTCTATAGTATGAGAATTTGCCTTAAAACTGGTTAACATCGTATAATCGGCAAGCGGATTTTCATCAATGTTAATAGCATCATTGTTATCATCAGAACAAGATGTAAAACTGATAAAAAGGATAATAATGGCTAATACTAATTTTATTGTTTTCATTTGATATATTTTAATTTTGATTTCCACTAATGTGGTCATCTGTTTATTAGATTTTTTAATTATTTTAATGTATGGCGCAAGGCATAAGCCCTCACTGAATAAGAGTTAAGTTTAATTGATAGCGTAGGTAAGAGATAGATAAACGTTACGACCCATACGAGGTATATTTTTCCAATCTGAATACGTGGAGTAATTCGCATCAAAAACATTCTCTACACCTGCTTTCACATAAACTTCATCAGTACTAATTGAAAAACTATTCCCTAAAGACAAAGAAAATACCGTGTATGCATCAGTTTTGTCTTCACCATAATCTGGATTAAAATTCACTTGCGCAGCTGCACCGCGCATTGTAAGATTACCGGAAAATTCTCCTCTTTTGTATTGCAACGAAGTTGTATATGCCAACGGACTAATAAATGGCAAATTACGACCATCTTGATCGTTACCCCTATGATAAGAAACAACTCCTGTCCAAGACAGCTCTTTCATAATTTGATAGTTGGCATCCAGCGCTAGGTTATAAAGATTAGCATATTCTAAATTTTTATACATTTTAACACCTTCTGCTCCTATGGTCATGACACTTAAATCTGGATGTACTGCTCCAATAATAAAATCTGTTGTATGAAAATAATTACCTTCTAGACTCAGACTGATTTTTTTTAATGGAAATGAAATCTTCATGTTGGCTTCAACTGCCTTTTCATTTTTTAAATCGGGATTTCCTATATAATCATGATTATCAAAACTATTGAAGAGATAAAAACCAAATCCCTCGGAAACTGATGGTGCACGGTCTCCATAGGATAGCCCTGCATTAAAATCGATTTCTTTAAATTTCTTTCGATACAGTGTTGAAACACTTTTTAGAAAACGGGTTTGTTGCTGATTCATTTCTGGATAAAAAATCCTAAGACTCCCTAAGCCCAATTCATTCGCTACATTAAAACCTTGTAGTGCCAATCTTGTTGAAATTTTTAATGAACTTTCTTTTAGGGTGATCATATCTTCACCGTAAAAACCAACATTCAACGTGCGTACATCTGGCCACGTAAGCATAAACATCTCTCTTTCATTTGGATCGTTCGGATACATGGTCATTTCTGCAAGAGAACGATTATAAAACCCATCTAGCTTTGCTAAAAACAAATGCTTATCGCGTTTTAATTTTGTTTGAGAAAAATACCCATAAGTATCGCTCCATCCAGGCATATCCATTCGTATAGGTACATCAGGACGTTTACTATCATCCATCACATGTGTTATAGAATTGGCATACAACTTTGTTTCCCAATTGGTAAAACCTCCAATAAAATCTGTTTGTACCCAACTAACTGAACCTATAAAGGCTTGAGCCAAAGAAACATCCATGGGTAATGCAGGATACCCGACATCACGAGCTTCATCAAATATAATGCTCGCTACTATTTTTTTGTCATCAGCCACCTTATAACCCACATTCGTAGATATATTGTACTTCTCATATTGAGAATATTGTACCTCTTTTCCCCCGCCTGCCACATAGTTTTCAGCTTTACGATAAATAATATCGGTATCTATATAAAAACGCTCATCAGAATAGTTCAGTTCACCGCCTATGATTTGTGCTACATTATTCGTTTCAAAAGCAGTTTCTATAGCGCCTATCCATCCGGTAGGTTTAAAATTACTTTTCTCTAAACGCATATCAATAGCTCCACCAATAGTAGCGCCATGCTCTGCTCCCTGTTGACCACCAGCCACATGAATGTTAGAAAGGTTAGATACATCTACATACGATGTAATGGGATCCATCTTATCGGTACAGGCTCCAAAAATGCGCATCCCATCAATAGTGATAGAGAGTCGCTCAGAACTCATATCATTTAAAACAGGCTCCCAAGCATAAGCGCCTCGTTTTATCATGCTCACCTTTTTGGATGACTCTAAATACGCATCTAAAGTAGATAAAGGTTTCTGCTGAGCGGTATTCTCCAAGGCTTTCATGTAGGAGGATATCACAATGACTTCCTCTAAATTTATAGGTAATATGGAGTCTTTTAGTATGGTTACTTTTTGCTCTTGTCCCTTACTATTCCAAGGGAACAATAAAATACAAAACAGCGCAAAAAATAGGATGTTATTTTTTAGGTCAAGCCTTCTATAAGGCTGTGACCGGTAATCAAAATCAGTTTTCATCGGTTATTATTTTAGACCAATTCAAAAAATATAAGCATACGCCTTCTGTGGTTTGAAAAACCAATCAGAAAAGCAGTTATAAAAAGAATTAGACTAACTCGGGAGGTTCAGAAATATCGATTACAAAAAGTTTTGAAATCAATATGGAAAAAGATTTAAAATTGTTTTGAGCTACTTGAGAGAAATCTTTTGTGAAAGAAAATACAGATACTAATTGATAAAATAATATGTTTTGAACCTCTGTCTTGGATTGCTTTTTCTCAAACGGATTTTGATTATTTTGTTCAGACTCTTTTGCGAGCTGTTTTGCTAGGTAACATTTACCATCACAATTTAATTGAGGTTTGTCTTTGTTTTCACAAAGTACATTAACAATATAATCATAGTTTACTACATACTCCACCACCGGCCAAAAGGGCTTGATTAGCATCGTGAGTGCAACTATCAGAATTATATAGCTTTTCATGCGTACAAAAGTAGTCGTGGTTTTATGAATAAAACATGACAAATATCAGAATTTATGGAAAAACAAAAGAATTATTACATGTTAAATTAGGGTATAAAAACAAAACAAATATCGCATTTACGTTCTATTTATCTCAGGGTCTAATTAAAAAACAAGACTTAAGTAACTCATAAAATTCTGCACCCTTATCGCAATAATCTAAACGTAATATTTGCTTCGGGTGAAGCTTTTCGGTTATAAGTACTATCAAACCTCGGATCAGAAATATAAGGCATCCGTTCTTGTTTTATCACCTCAATACTTAAAAAATCAAATTCAGTAACCACCTTTCCTGTGATACGATAAATACCTTTGCCTCTAAAAGGGTATTTTGCAGCCACAGGAGGAAAATGTACTGTATCTACCCAATGCCCAGCTCGATCTAGAAAAGTGCCAAAAAACATCCGATCTCCTTTTGATGTCCCTGTATTTTTAACGGTAACCAAATAGGCGTAAACAACTACAATTTTATGTACATTATCTGAAAAATCGGCACTTATTAAAGTGCTGGTCGGAAGCTTTTCTAATAAGATAAAAGGATTATAAAGGGTAAAGCCTAATAATTCTAGTTGATCAAATGCATTTTCTAAATCAGTAATCGTGAATTGTGGTAATTCAAAATTTTTAATACCTACTTTGAAAAGCTGCTGTTGCAATTCGTTAGCAGGCATATGATTGTTTTTATAATGTGCCTGCCATAATAAGCTTCTTTTATCTTTTTGTAAAGAACGAAATGCATCAATCCGAATCAGAAGGTCAAGTTGCTCTATGGAAAGTGGTATACGGACAATAAAATCATCTAAAGAAGTGAAAAAACCATTTAAACGTGCCTTTAATATTTTGAGCATGGTATTCTTTTCAAGCCCCTGTAAATGTTGAAACCCTAAGTAGATCTCTTTCCCCTTAATACTAGTTTCAATAACGCTTGTATTAATACAGGGAGCATTAACCACGGCACCGTTCATTCGAGCCTCATGTACATACGTTTCTACTTGATAAAATCCTCCCCCATTATTAATCGTAGCGACCATGTACTCTAAAGGGTAGTAACATTTTAAAAAGAGACTTTGGTATGATTCTACAGCATAAGAAGCTGAATGCCCTTTTGCAAAGGCATAACCTGCAAAACTCTCTACCTGTCTCCATACCTCAAATATCACATCATCAGTTTCGCCTTTTTTACGACAATTCTGAATAAACTTATCTTTCACTTCTTGAAATTCATCACGCGAACGGTATTTACCACTCATCCCTCTTCGTAGCACATCTGCTTCTCCCAGATCTAATCCTGCGTAGTGATGTGCCACTTTAATTACATCTTCTTGATAGACCATTACGCCATAGGTATCTGGCATGATACTCCATAATACTGGATGTGCTTGTTTTCTTCGCTCTGGATCTTTATGTCGTAAAATATATTCACGCATCATACCACTTTTAGCTACTCCTGGTCGTATAATAGAGCTTGCTGCAACTAGGGTCAAATAATCACGTACCCCCAGTTTTTTGAGTAACATTCGCATCGCTGGTGATTCTACATAAAAACACCCAATACATTCGGCTTTCGCTATCATTGCATTAATTTTAGGGTCTATAAAAAACGGTTTTGCATTATGAATATCTGGTAAAATAGTATCCGGATAATTCTCTTTAATAATTGCAATAGCCTCTTTTATTTTTCCTAACCCGCGTTGCCCTAAAATATCAAACTTATAGAGCCCTACATCTTCAGCAATATGCATATCAAACTGAACCGTTGGAAAACCTTTTGGAGGTAAATGTGTTGCGGAATAATAATGCATCGGCTTTTCAGAAATAAGAATTCCAGCAGCATGAATACTTAAATAGTTAGGTCTCCCATTCAAATAAGAAGCATAACGCAGTACTAATACTGATAATTCATCTAGCTGCTGTGGGTTATATTTACCTTCACTGAGTTTATCTATTTCATGTTTAGGAAGTCCAAATACTTTTCCTAATTCACGTACGGCTCCACTGTGCTTAAAAGTGACATAAGCGCCAAGAAGTGCTACTTGTTTGTGACCATCAAAAGCTTCAAAAATAAAACGAGTAACATCTTCTCGATCCCATGTAGAAAAATCAATATCAAAATCTGGTGGACTAGCCCGATATAAGTTCATGAACCGCTCAAAATAGAGGTCTAATTCTATCGGATCTACATCGGTAATTTCAAGCAGATAAGCAACAATACTATTGGCACCACTACCGCGTCCCACATGATAATAATCTTTGGATTTTGCGTATTGTATGATCTTCCAATTAATTAAAAAAAAACTGACAAAATTTTGCTGCCTTATCAAAGCCAATTCTTTTTCCAAACGTCGTCTTATGATCGCTGTAACATTATCATAACGTTTGGGCAGTGCTAGTTCGCAAAGTGCTGTTAAGGTCTTATAATCTTCTTGAAGGCTTCCAAAAACACATTTTAAATTTTGATTTTCCCGCTCTTTAGAAAAATTAAAGGTGATACTACATTGTGAAAGTAACTGCCTCGTATTTTCTAGAATGTAAGGGTAGTCTTCAAAAGTTTTTTCTATAATTTCTAATGGATACATTTTTTGGTCAGGGCTGCCCTGCTGTGCTTCAGGGAGTTTACTTAGTAGCATATTTGTATCAATAGCACGTAAAAGCCTATGTGTATTAAAATCGCGCTTATTGCGAAAAGTAACGGTGTGTAATACGACTAATTTATCGGTAAGACCACTTAACTTCGAGAAACGCAATTTATGTATCTCTGTAAGCTTTATACCGATATATTCATGATCTAAGAAAGTTGTTTTATCAAGAAGCAGTACCTTTTCAAAGGGGTAAATGACGAAGCAATTCGTAAATATGGGTGCTTTGTCAGGGAAGTTTTTTTTTAGGTGTACATGTTCAGAAAGAAAATTATTTAACTCAAGAAAACCATCATTATTTTTTGCTAAACATACATAACATTGTTCTGCCCCATTACGAAAATCGACACCAACAATAGGTATAATACCATATTCAGGAGCTTTTCGTATGAAATTTAAGCATCCAGAGGTGTTATTAATATCGGTAAGAGCTAGCTGAGTACATCCGTTCTGTTGCGCTATTTCTAACAACTCAATTTCCGATATCGTACCAAAACGAAGGCTATAATAAGAATGATTGTTTAAATACATTATTCGCTTTCTATTAGACTAATTACTAGTGATGTCTATGTGCCAAGACAATTGGAGGCTCTCCATTAAAGGGATTTACAAAATTCCCAATAGTACGTGCGCTATCTCCTAATGCTATAGCACGCATAATGCTACGATCTCCATATTTAATACGAATGGTATCCATTGCCTTATAGAGGTTTACTGTTTTATTTTCATCGTCAAATAAATTTATTTGGTAGGTACCAGCGGTTAAACCACTATACCGTACTCCCACTAGGCGTATCAACATTCTTCTGTTGTATAATTTTTTAAAAAGCTCTAGTACTACCGGAATTAAATGATGATCTGCTGAAGTATATGGTATTTTGAGTTGTTTGGAAAAGGTTTGAAAATCTGAATAACGAATCTTTACCGTTACACATGAGGTGAGCTTCCCTCCTCTTCTAAGCTGAAATGCTAAATTTTCTGCCATTGCCGTAATGGTAGTTTTAAGTGTTATACTGTCGGTTGTATCTTGCCCGTACGTACGTTCACTTGAAATAGATTTACGCTCGTGATAAGCTACTAGTGGTGTATTATCAATACCATTGGCTCGTTGCCATATAATTTGTCCATTTTTTCCAAATACAGAAGTCATCATCTCCATAGGCATTTGTTGTACGGTATGAATATTTTTAACCCCCATATTACAGAAAACTCTGTAGGTTTTCTCACCTACCATTGGTATTTTTTTTATCGATAATGGCGCTAAAAAGGCTTTTTCAAAACCCACATCTATTTTAAGCTGATTGTTAGGTTTAGCCTCATTTGTAGCAACTTTAGAAACGGTTTTATTTATAGAAAGACCAATAGAAATAGGCAAGCCTGATTCACGCAACACTTTACTTCTTAATTCTGAAGAGAATTTATAGCAACCAAAAAAACGATCCATCCCTGTAAGGTCTGCATAAAATTCATCTACACTAGATTTTTCTAAAAGCGGTACTTCACCTTGTATAATTTCGGTAACCTGTTTCGAGAAATTTGTATAAGTACTCGCATTACCACGAATGTAAACTGCGTTAGGACAGAGTTGTTTCGCCATTTTCATTGGCATTCCAGAATGTACCCCATAGGCACGGGTCTCGTAACTCGCTGCGCTTACTACGCCCCTATCTCCTGTACCCCCAACAATTACAGGTTTATTTTTTAATTTACTGTCTAGCAAACGCTCACAGGAAACAAAAAATGTATCTAAATCTAGATGCAATATGGTACGGTTCATTTAATTAATGGATTTATTCCAAAATTATGGAATTATTCCATATTAAAAAACACAAAAAACCATATAATTTAATAATCAAAAATTAAATAGGTATAAGTCTAAGGATTAAGAAGAATGCTACTATGAAGATACTGGTATTAGCTATTAATTCCTTTCATCGTTAAAAGCGTAGTTACCCAAACGATTAGAGAGGAAAAGAAAATACCAATTACATTGGCTAAGAAAGCACTCTTTTTTTCTATTTTAAATAAATAGGCCGCAATACTACCTGCATAAACCCCCGTACCTGGCAAGGGAATCATAACAAAAAACATAAGGCCCCAAAAGCCATATTTTTTTATTTTATCGCCAGATCCCACTTTCGCTTTTCGGGCCACGTAAATAGCTGATTTTTTGTAGAAAGTCCATCTTAAAAAGTAATGATTTATTTTATCCAAAAAAAAGAGCATTAAAGGAAAGACTAAGATATTTGATATAAAGCAAACTATAAATACCCAGTATATATTTAAGCCTTTCAGCATTCCGTATGGGATACCTACTTTAGCCTCTCCAAAAGGAGAAATACTCCATAGCATTGCAATGATAAAATCTAAAATCACTTTTTTCTGCAAAATTAACCTTACATAGGGTATTAAATCGCATTCAAATCATAAAAATTAATTAAATGTTGTGTTTTGTATTTTAACACTTCACAATATATACGGTACTTTTGTCAAAAAAATTGAATTTCATGTTTCATATCTTCAATAAGAAAAAATTTTTAGCAGATTATTTAAATCATTTCGTTGATATCCACAACCATATACTTCCAGGTATAGATGATGGAGCAAAAACCGTAGTGGAATCGATAAATTTAATCCAAGGTTTTTCAGAAATAGGAATTGAACGTTTTATCGCTACACCACATATAATGGATAACTATTATCCAAATACGACGCATACCATAAACCAGTCATTAGCCATAGTTAAAAATGAGCTACTTGCACGGAACTTAAGCCATATTTCTATTGCTGCTGCAGCTGAGCATATGATCGATTCTAATTTTGAGGTTTTATTAGAAAAATCAGAAGTACTACCAATTCAAAAAAATTATTTGTTGATTGAAATGTCTTATTTACAAGCCTCTATAAATTTTGAAGAGGCCCTACAAAAAATAAGCTCAAAAAGGTTTTTTCCAATTTTAGCCCACCCTGAACGCTATGTATATTTACATCATAGTAAAAAATATAGCCATTATAAAAATAAAGGGGTGTTGTTCCAACTTAATCTACTCTCATTAGGAGCGTATTACGGTAAAGAAGTATCAAAAATGGCGCACCAACTATTAGAAAATAATCTAATAGACTTTGCGGGTTCAGATGTTCATAATGTAAGACAATTAAATGCCTTAAAAAGTATTCAAATTTCAGAAAAAGTAGCGCAACAGCTTATTCCTGTTTTGGAACGAACTATTACAAATTTTGGTTAAGCCCAAAATTTCCACCATTTTTTTTCCACTATTCCATAACCGTAGCCATAACTACCACCATATCCAAGGTTTGATTCTTTCACGCCATTTACTACGAATGACAAGTTTTTCAATTTCCCTTCCCTTTTAAGCTTAAGAGGAAACTCAACCACACCCTTATCAGTAACACCCGCTCTTGTAACATAAATGATATGATCTGCATATTTACTGATTACTAAAGTATCAGAGACTACCATCATAGGTGCAGTATCCACAATAATGTAATCATATTTATCTTGAACATCTTTTAGTAACAATTCATATCGTTTACTCATCAAAATTTCCGCAGGGTTAGGTGGAATTTTACCGGAGTAAATTACATCAATGGTGTTTGAGTGTACGAGTAAAGAATTTATAACATCTGTTGAAGTCAATGTATCATCATATAAGTATTCTGTAAGGCCTAAATTATTTTTTTCAGGTGATTTCGACCCTATTTGATCTATCTCCTTTTTATCTTTATCAAAAAAGAAATTTAATTTTGGATTTCGAATATCGGCACCTATTAACAATACTTTTTTATTGGTACTCGCAAAAATCATAGATAGATTCGAGGACACAAAAGTTTTACCTTCCCCTGGAACACTTGAGGTAATGTATACAATATTATTCGTGTTATTATTTGAATCTTTTTTAGTATTAATTAAGTAATCTAAATTGGTTCTAAAAATACGTAATGATTCTGCTAAAACCGATCGGTCATCATTGATTACTATTTTTTCCTCTTTTTTGGTCAGTATCGGTAATTCTGCCAATACAGGAATGTCTGAAACTAATTTTTCTAATTCTGTTTTATTATGAATTTTAGTATCTAAGAGATTGTTTATATAAATATAACTAAATGGCAATAACAAACCAAAAACAAATGCTGCAAGATAAATGCTTGTTTTATTTGGTGAAACTGGTGAAGAACTATAACTAAAGGCATCATCAACAATTTTTAATTTTGGAGCCGCAGATGCGTATGCAATTTGAGATTCTTCTCTTTTCTGCAATAGGTATAAATATAAAGCTTCAATAGTATTTTGTTCTCTACTGATATCTTTTAATGCACGTTCATTTTTTGGAACCGAATATATTTTAGAATTAATTCGAGATAATTGTCCACTTAAACTATTCGCCTGTAAGCTTAAGTTGTTCGTTACACTATTCAAACTAGATTTCATGTTACTTTTTAGACCATCCAACTGTTGATCTAAATTTACAATTATTGGATTCTGTTCATTCGAGCTTTTAAGTAATCTGTTTCGCTCTAATACCAATTCATTATATCTTGCAGTTGTTGTACTAATAGTACCGTCAGATAAACCTATATTTGAGGGTAGTGTTTCATATCCTTCCGTATTATCCACAATATCACTCATAGATTGAGCAATTTGCAATTGAGTTGTAGTCGCAATAAGCTCTTGGCGGTTGGCTGCTCCAATATTTAAATTCATACTGGCTTCTGATGCTATATCGGTAATTCCTTTCCCTGTTTTAAAATCTTGAGCGGTTTGATCTACATCCGATAAATCAGAATAAATATCCGCAATCCGGTCATCTATAAATTTAGATGTTTTATCTGCAATTGCCTTTTTGTCTAAAACTGCATTTTTATTATAAACCTGTATCAAGGTATTAATAATATCTTTAGCTTTTTCAGCAATAGGATCTGTCAAATACAAACTTAATATATTGGATGATTTGTCTAAAGGGGCAATTCCTATTCGATTTTGGTAAAGTCGAGCAACTGCTGTTACGGCTGTAACACTAATTTTAAACCTTTTACCAATACTACTTTTTAAATTTGATGAATTAGGCGTTATTACAATATCACCAATGGGTGATGTAATATTGCTACCAAACGAATATACCTTTACTGGATTATCTTCATTTATGGTATACCCAAACGCATTTTCCGATGATAATTCAATAATAAATTGAAAATTTGAGCTCCTAATAATAGAATCCGAAGCTATAAAGTTTAATTTAAAAGGAGCTTCTCCATAAATTTCACTGCTTAAAATTTTACCTAAAGTTTCAATTTTAATATTGAGCTTTAGCTCATCTACGACTTCAATTAAATTAGACCTAGATTTAAAAGCTTGTATTTCATCTTCCATTCCAGCACCACCAGCACCACCAGAAAAAACACCTAAATCTTGAAAGGCACTTAACTCAGGATTTGCTCCTCTCTCCTCTAACACCTTTATTCTAGCTTCTGCAGCATATTGCGGTTGAGAATACCGAATAAAAATATAGGCTAATGAGATAAAACATAGTAAAGATAAAAAAAACCATTTCCACTTTTTAGTGTATGTTCTAGCAAATGCTTTAAAGTCAAAAGAATTTGAAAATTTAGATTCGGAATTTAATTCCATAGTAATTATGAATAGTATTTAATTATCAAATTATCTTGTCAAGAAAAGAGTTGTTGAAATTGCAAAAGTTATCAGTGAAATTGCTATTGTTGTTCTACTATCTAAACTCGATGTTTTAATTGCCGATTTATTAGGTTCAACATATACCACATCATTTTGAGTTAAATAATAAACGGGGTTTTTAAAAGCCTCTTTTGATGTTAAATCTATTCTAGTAGTCACTTTAGTACCATTAAAATCTCTTAATACCATAATATTTTTTCTTAACCCTTGTATGGTTAAATCTCCTGCAAGACCCAATGCTTCCATAACAGTAATTTGTTCCCCTATTACTTGATAAGTTCCAGGAGAAGAAACAGCTCCTAAAACGGTTACTGTAAAATTCTTTAAACGAATATTAATAATAGGATCTTTTAAATACCCCTCTAATTTACGATTCAAATCTAATCGCAATTCTTCTGGAGATAATCCTGCCACTTTTACTTTACCAAGGACCGGGAAATCTATTTCACCATATTTGTCCACTAAATAACTTACTTGATCTGGTGTACCCCCAGACTCAGCAACTCCTCTAAAGAGGTTAAAAGGCACACTTGCCTCAGGATTTAAGGTAGAAATTAAAATACTAACCTCATCATCAACTTTAAATTTTGGTTCAAAAACATTCTCATCTATAATGGTCTCAAAATTAGTACTGTCTTGAAAATAAACAATATCTTTTCTAGAGCCACAAGAAGTAATTAATAAAACAATAATAGACGATACTAAAATTTGGAATGAAGCCTTATATTTATTGAACATATTTTTAGATATTTTTTTACAAGTATACGAAAATTTAAGAGTCTAAAGCGTCAACTGTCGAGGGAGTAATAGATTTTTCTTCTACTCCTACTGACTTATTATCTAGTTTACAAAGATCTGAATTATTAGAGATGTATTCTGGCACTATTTCTTTCATTAATTTAACGGTATCCGCATTAAAAAACATATTAGTGACACACAGTTGGTCTATTGTAGATCTTATAGTCACATAATCTAATTCGCGCACCTTACTTATCATTATTTTTTTATGATAGGTTGGCAAAATATTCTCCCCATTGGCTAATAATTCTTCATACAATTTTTCTCCTGGTCGCAAACCAGTTACCTTAATATCAATATCCTCAGGATACTTTAATCCTGATAGTTTAATCATGTTTTTGGCTAAATCAAATATTTTAACAGACTCTCCCATGTCGAAAATAAAAATTTCACCCCCATCACCCATAGACCCAGCTTCTAAAACCAACTGTGATGCTTCAGGAATAGTCATAAAAAAACGAGTGACATCTTTGTGCGTTACCGTTAATGGACCACCCTTTTCTATTTGCTTTTTAAATAAAGGAATTACAGAACCATTAGAACCTAATACATTCCCAAAACGTGTCGTAATAAACTTAGTTTTATTTTGCTGTTGCATACAACTAATATACATCTCCGCTATTCTCTTCGTAGCACCCATCACATTTGTTGGGTTCACAGCCTTATCTGTTGAAACAAAGACAAATTTATCCACATTATAACGGACAGATAAATCGCAAATAACTTTTGTTCCTGCAACGTTTATTTTAATTGCTTCATATGAATTGTATTCCATCAAGGGAACATGTTTATATGCTGCAGCATGGAAAACCAAATTTGGTTTGTATTCTTGAAAAATAGTATTCATTCTATTTTTATCGCGAATATCACCAACAATAGGTACAAAATTATGAAATCCGTTTTGTTTTAATTCTTGTTGTAAATCATATAAGGCAGATTCTGCTTGATCTATAACAATTAATGACTTATAATCATAAGTACATATTTGACGTACAATCTCACTTCCAATAGAACCCGCACCCCCTGTAACTATGACAACTTTATCTTTTAGTTCACCACTAATTTTAGAGTTCTGAATATTTATGGTTGCTCTATCCAACAAATCTTCGATTTGAATTTGTTTTATTTGAGACATTTTCAATTCCCCATTAATCCAATCTTCAACTGGGGGTACAATTTTTACTAGAACTGGGTAATCTACTAGACTCTCAACTAAAACGCGTAATTTTTTATGATCAATATTTTGAATTGAAAATATAACTTCTGAAATATCTTTTTTTAATAAAAAACTTTCATTTAATACATCGCCACTATATACTTTAACACCATTGATGTGTTTTCCAATTTTTTGTTCGTCCCTATCCACATAACCAACTACTTTAACTCTACTCTTGGAGTTATTTGATAAGGCGATATGTGTTAAAATTCCAGATTCTCCTGCACCATAAATGATTACGTTTTTGGATACTCTATTGTGAGTATTTAATACCAAATTACTGTAAATAGCTTTGAAAACATATCTAGATGCTGTTAGTCCTATAAAACTTAACAAACTATGAATAATAATAATTGTTAACGGTACCGTAAAGCCGTCAATGATATTTAATTTTCGGTTAAGAACCACCAAAGAAATAGTGATAATACTTAAAAGGCAAATTGCATTAAAAATATTATACACATCCCGTACTCCTGTATGTCGTACAACACCTTTATAGGATCCTATTATTAAAAATGAACAAAGCGAAATAAATACAACAATTGGCAATTGAACCAATAGCATTTCTAAATCAAAATTCATTGTTAAATTAAATAAGATAAAATAAGCTAATATAAAAGCGAACGAAACCGTAATGAGGTCTATAAGTAAGACAATCCATTTCGATACATAACTTTTAATTGAATTATTTAAGTAATGATTTATCATGATATCACTGTTTTGATAAGTGCTATTATATAATTTACATCTTCAATATTGAGGTTTGAACCACTAGGTAAACAAAGTCCTCTATTAAATAAATCTTCAGAAGTGCCATTTGAAAAGTTGATGTACTTCTCAAAAACAGGCTGTAAATGCATTGGCTTCCAAAGGGGTCTAGATTCTATATTATGTTCCAATAGCACATTTCTTATTTCTTCTCTAGTTTCAAAAGAGGGTGTTAATATACAGGTAAGCCATCTGTTCGAATAGTATCCCGTTGGTTCCTGTAAAAACTCAATTTCTTTTAAATGAGACAATTGATCAAAATAAGTTTGATAAACAAATCTTCGCGCATTTACTCTGTCTTGCAAAACTTCCATTTGTCCTCTACCTATCCCTGCTAGAATATTACTCATCCTATAGTTATATCCAACCGCCGAATGCTGGTAGTGCGGTGCCTCATCTCTAGCTTGAGTTGCTAAAAAAACAGCTCTTTTTTTATAGTCTTCGTTTTTAGAAACAAGAGCTCCTCCTCCAGAAGTAGTTATAATCTTATTTCCATTAAATGACAGAATTCCAATAGCTCCAAAACTTCCACAATTGACACCATTATATGAACTACCTAGCGCTTCTGCACTATCTTCAACAACGGGAATATCATAATACTCAGAAATTTCTTTAATTTCAGCTATTTTATAAGGCATCCCATACAAGTGCACTGCAACAATTGCTTTTGGTTTTTTACCATTTGCAATTCTTGATTCAATGGCTTGCTTCAAAAGTTCAGGAGAGATATTCCAAGTATCTTTTTCACTGTCTACAAAAACAGGTGTTGCCCCTAAATACATGATTGGGTTAGCAGATGCTGAAAATGTAAAACTTTGACATATAACTTCATCCCCTCTTGAAACGCCCAGTAACTCCAATGCTAAATGAATAGCGGCTGTACCAGAACTCAATGCAGCTGCATATACATTATTGTCAATAAAATTCTCTATTGCTTTTTCGAACTGATCAACATTTGGTCCAAGTGGTGCTACCCAATTCGTATCAAATGCTTCCTTTACGTATGATTGTTCATTACCTCCCATGTGCGGTGAGGAAAGCCAAACTTTACTTCGAATTGATGTGTTCAATGACATTAATGGTTGTTATTTGGGGTTATGTAACACAAAAAATAACTTTAACAGTATACAAACTTACTACAAAATTTGATTTACCTAACAGTTAATCTATTATTTCAATGCCATAAAAATAAGGCTTATTTGACTAAATAAAAGTACATACCTAGCTATTTCGCTTAACGCTTAAAATAATCGGTTAACGACATGAATGTACAATTAAAAAGCAGTGAAATATAGCTCATCTCTGTATTGGACAGGGTAAATAGCTAAAAAAAAAGAATCAAAAAAATAAAATATTTTATTGACAATTCGCTTGAGAAGATAATTCATTTTCAATATCAATAGCCAAAATTTTGGTGAATTCAATGGCGCTTTCAGAAACTAGATGAGAACCATCATAGGTTTGGTATGCATTAGCATTTTGTGAATAGTTAAAATAAGGAATTTTATAAAGTTTTGAAATACTGTCAAACTGATGATCAAAATTTCCCCAATAGTTATTTTCTATTGACCAAACTTCACTGCTAACAGGCATTCTTACTATAAAAACATTTCCTTTATCTTTCAGATAACGTATGGTTTTTACAAAACTCTGTATCCGATAATTTGAAATTTTCTCCTTTTCTGTAATTTGCGTATAACCCATAATTGTTTCATTTTTCCATTTTAATAGATCCGTTGAAGTTACATCATACGTTTTACTGGAAAGTTTAAATTCGTTCCATCCATCTTTATGAACAATTCTATTTAAATCTTTATTCTTTTCAAGAAACAAAACGTTATACAAAGACTGAGCATAGCAATTCATCAAATAATCATAATTGGGTTGCGAAGTGAAATCATTGATTTTACCAATCATCATTTTTTTATCCTTGGAAATTAAATCATCATCAGACATAGCTTCTGAAGCCAAGAAGCTACCTGGTGTTATAGAAATAACAAATAGTCCATTCGTTGTACTTGGGTTAATTTTACCCCTAATTGCATTTAAATAGATGTCTCCAAAAGGAGATTGCGCTTTTTCAAAAGCATAATTCACCAAAGGAGCATCATAGATCACTTTTTCACCTAATTCTTTAGCCAGCACTGAGGGTACTATACCATCATGTGCTCTTGATAAACCTATAATAAGACTATTGCCGTAGCCAGTAAATTTATAATAATAACCATCTACATATTGATTTGAGAGTATGTATAGAAAAACAAAGTAAATCAGTATTAATGAACCTATAAATGACGTAATTTTAATGAGAAAACGCTTCATTTGTGTTTAAAATTGAAAATAAATAAATGTATTTTGTCTATTAATGGCAAAAAGAACAATCACAAATATATAAGTCGTGTACATCACCCATCGTACAGAAGTAGATCGATCTAAAACGAGCTCAAAAACTTTGTCATTACCTTTATAATAGTGAATAAGTTGTACTGTAAGTATAAAGAAAATTGACAACCCTAGTTCCAATGGATTGCTTATTATATTTATATTCAATGTATTAACATGCAGCATACTTTTCAAATAATATAATGCATGTGTCAGCGAAGAAGCTCTGAAAAACACTAATGAAAGTACTAAATAACCTGTTATCATTAACCAACCTAACACAGAAGATGCTCTTTTTGAAATGCCTAATTTTTTAATAATTTTCATTCTTTCTTTTGCTGTTGCGACTTCTATTATTAACAAAAAAGCATTTAGCATACTCCAAATAACAAACGTCCAACTTGCACCATGCCACAATCCGTTAATAAAAAAAACTACTAATACAGCTGTTAGTCTTGAAAATTTTAGCTTACGAACTAGCGGTTCATACAGATAGTCTCGCATCCATTTCATTAAAGAAATGTGCCACCTTTTCCAAAACTCACTAGATGAGGTTGAAAAAAAAGGTCTATTGAAATTTTGCATTAAATCATAACCCATAGTTTTGGCAGCTCCTATCGCAATAGAAGTATATGCAGCAAAATCATAATATATCTGGAAAGCAAAAAAAGTAGCACCAACCACTAATGGCAATCCACTGTTTTTGCCAGGATCTGCAAATGCCATATCCACATAAATACCCAACCTATCAGCGACAACCACTTTTAAAAAAAAACCCCACGCCATTAATACAAGTCCCTTTCTAATATTATCAATATTTAAATGAATTGTTTTATTAAATTGTGGCAATAACTTACCTGCTCTTTCTATAGGTCCGGCAACTAGCTGTGGAAAAAAGGCAACAAATAATGCAAACTTGCCAAAATGCTTTTCAGGAATTAGCTTACCTCTATACACGTCAATAGAATAGCTCATGGTCTGAAACGTATAAAAACTAATACCTACAGGTAACAATATTTGATTAAAACTATACGAATTAACATTGATTGATCTTACCCCTTCTAATCCAAAAAAATGTAAGATGTCATCTATAGTTGTGGTGAAAAATGCGAGATATTTAAAGGAAAATAACAATCCTAAATTAACGAGAATGCTCAAAAGTAAAAATTTCTTCTTAGATTTTTGGGTTAGCGAATTGTACATTTTTAGTCCGCAGATATAATCTACTACCGTTGAAATTAAAAGTAAAATTAAGAGGCTGGGAATTGATGATGCATAAAAATAGTAACTAGACAGTAAAAGAAATGCCCAACGAAATTTATGAGGTAATAAATAATACCCTACTAATACTAAAGGAAAAAAAAAGAGAAATTCAAAAGAATTAAAAAGCATTATTTAAGTGCATTATATTGGTAATCATATATCTTTATAACGTTACAAACGTAATATAATTGGATAAGGCTGTATTTATATTCATCCATACTTTTTTTAGCCAAAAGACGCATATAGAAAACAAATAATGCTGAAAAAATTAAAGCTTTAACCTCCTTTTGACAATTAAAATTACCATTAGACGTTTTTTAGATTTAAATAGCTGTCACAGATTTTATTACCAATAATAACTTATTATCTTCGACCTTATAAATAATCGCGCATGCGAAGTAAATATAAATTCTACACCTCAATTTTAGTTTTAGTTTTATTTACAGCCTTTTGGTGCACTAAACCTTTTACCAATACAAAAAGTATAGCTACTCCCAAGAAAGTTTACTCTAAAAAAATTGAAGGACATTTCCAGCTTTTTAAAAATAACAAACACTTTTATATTAGAGGTACTGCTGGGGAACCATTATTTAAAGAGCTTGCGGCTATGGGAGGAAACACTCTTAGGCTATACGATACTATAAACTTAAAAAGAAATTTAATTGAAGCGGAGAAATATGGCATATCAATTATTGTGGATATTCCGATACCTAGATATAATGATGATTATAATCCTTACGCAAATGAATCAAACAATAATCTCTTAAAAAAAGAAGTCCGGACACTAGTTCGCAACTATAAAAAATATCCTGCATTACTACTGTGGAATTTAGGAAATGAGGTCGAATTCCCTTTTGTATTAATAAAGAATAAATTCATTTATACCTTTAATGAATTAATAGATATCATCCATGACGAAGATCCTGATCACCCCGTTAGTACGGCAATAAATTCTGGATCAAGAAGGCAAACCTTAAGTATATACTGGCATGCCCCAAATTTAGACATCGCCGCTTACAATATTTTCGGAAATTTAAAAAACCTGAAATCTGTCATCTCCAAAATATCTTATATTACTGGAAGAGATATGCCCTATTATATTAGTGAATGGGGGGCAAATGGCCCTTGGGAAGAAGCAAATACTATTTGGAAAGCACCAATAGAACCAACAACAACTAAAAAAGGAGAACAGTATCGTGAGATTTACAATACTTATATAGCCACAGATCCTAACTGTTCAGGTAGCTTGGCCTTTTACTGGGGACAAAAACAAGAACGCACTCAAACTTGGTTCAATATCTTCGATGAAAAAACTAGAAAAAACCAAACCTTTTATGAACTTCGCTCTATTTGGAAGCATATTGCTGTTCCCCAAGATTCATTACCACATATTAAATATATGCTGGTAGACAACAAAGGTTCTAGAGATCAATTAATATTTACACCTAATGATGTAAAAACTGCAGAACTATTACTAACAAGTAAACTAGATTCTACCTTGCAATTTGAATGGGAAATACGCCCTGAAGCATGGTATTATAAAGAATGGGATCTGGAAAAAAATCCACAAACAATTGAAGGTAGTACCTTTAAAAATTCTGATTCAAAAATAATTTTCACTATTCCAGAACTTGAGGGACCTTATAGAATCTACGTTCAAGTTAATGATCAAAATGGAAATTTTGCTGCAGCAAACACCCCTTTTTATGTTTTAAAGTCGCCTTATGAAGAATAAGTTTGCTAAAATAAAAGCGCCCACAAAAAAAGAACTTTTAATAATTCGAATATTAGTTTTTTTGGGTGTATTGTGTACTATTAACTTTCTTTATTGGTTTTCTAGACCAGAATTTAAGTCTAATTCCCTTTTGTATTGGCTTTTATCTATTACTATATGCTATAATATTCTTAGAAAATTTTACATGTGGTATCATTATATAAGTATTTCTGTACCAAAAACACCAAAATTAATAAGACCCTTTACTGTAGATATTTTAACTACTTATTTTCCTGGAGAACCCTATGAAATGATTGTGGAAACCTTAGAGGCGATTCAAAAAATTACATATCCACATACTACCTATTTATGTGATGAAGCTAATGACCCTTATCTTATTGCTATATGTAAAAAATTAGGCGTAAAACATATTACTAGAACTAATAGAATAAATGCTAAAGCGGGTAATATAAATAATGCTTTACAATATGCAACAGGAGAAATATGTTTAATCTTGGACCCAGACCACGTTCCTTTTCCTAATTTTTTAGATCCTGTTCTTCCGCATTTTCAAAATGAAGAAATTGGTTTTGTTCAAGTGGTACAATCTTACTATAATATAAGAGAAACACTAGTTGCAAGAGGTGCTGCAGAACAAACCTTTCAGTTTTATGGCCCTATGATGATGTCCATGAATACCTATGGTACCGTTAATGCTATTGGCGCCAATTGCACCTTTAGACGTGCTGCATTGGATAGTATTGGAGGTCATGCCCCTGGCCTTTCAGAAGATATGCATACCGCAATGTTATTGCATGCCAAAGGCTGGAAATCTCTTTATGTACCTCAAGTTTTAGCTCGTGGTCTTGCCCCGTCAAGTTTAACTTCATTTTTCAAGCAGCAATTGAAATGGTCGAGAGGAACTTTTGACCTATTATTTTATGTGTATCCCAAAGTATTTAAGAAGTTTACAAAATTTCAAAAAATACATTATGCGCTATTACCGCTGCACTATTTGGTGGGGGTTACCTATTTAATAAATTTCCTAATTCCAATTCTTTCGTTACTACTTTCTAAAACGCCATGGAGTGGAAATATTATTTTCTTCGCTATTATGGTACTACCAGTAAGTGCAAGTACTTTACTCATTAGAGCTTATATTCAAAAATGGGTCATAGAAAAAAAAGAAAGAGGATTTCATATCATGGGTGGCCTTTTGCAAATAACGACTTGGTGGGTTTATTTTCTAGGTTTTATATACACGATAATTAAGAAAAAAATTCCCTACCTGCCTACTCCCAAAGATGGTGAAGAAACTACAAATTTAGCGATAACAATTCCAAATATTGCTATAGGTTGCCTATCTATATTTGCTATTTTTTATGGATTAAATAGAGATTTAACACCATTTTCGGTATTTATGGCACTCTTTGCATTGATAAATACTTTTTTCATGTTTTTTAGTGTTTATTTGGCAACCCGAACGACCAATAGTAATCACATCCTACGTAATTTATTGGAACAAGAAACCATTTCTACTTTAGTTGGGATTAAAACTAAATTTCAAAAATTATCAAATTCATTATTTAATTTCATTCGTCCTTTAGCTTTTCCGTTATTAATAAGCACCATATTAATAGCATTTTTCACAATACAGGATTTCAACAATAGTAAATGGAAAAATGTGGAAGCTGATGCAAATAGCAATAAAAAGATTAGTTATTTAGGCATATTTCAGCCTAGAACAAATAATGGCTTGTCTTCTTTAAAGGATATTGATTCCATAGCGAAAACCAACCAAATAGCCTTTGATATTATTTCATTGTATTTAGCATGGGGAGATGAAACCAAGCAACCATTTCCAGAAGAATTAGTTAGTGATATTTTCAAACGAAAATCGATTCCCATGATTACTTGGGAGCCTTGGTCAAGTGATTTTGCGATGAATGATACAATTGCTATCGAGAAGAAAGAAAGAAATATATTGCTTGACATTACTAAAGGCAAATACGATGTATATATTGAAAGAATCGCAAAAGAAATCGCATCTTTTGAAAAGCCTATTTTTTTAAGATTTGCACATGAGTTCGATAATCCTGCATACCCTTGGTCACAAACAGGTGGTAATTCACCTAAAGAATTTATTAATGCTTGGAGATATGTTCATAAACACTTAAATGATTTAGGAGCCACTAACGTAGTATGGGTATGGAACCCTTGGAAATCAGAAGCGATAACTTCATATTACCCTGGTGATACCTATGTAGATTGGGTAGGTGTCACAGGATTAAACTACGGCTCTTTAAATAAAGGCGGGCAGTGGTATGATTTTGAAACACTTTATACTCCGTACCACAATGCATTGGCTCATCTCAAAGATAAGCCAGTGATTGTTGCGGAGTTTGGATCATTACAACAAGGTGGGAACCAGCAACTTTGGACACAAAATGCAATAAAAACAATCAATAAATCTGAATTTAAAGAAATTAAAGCTATTGTATTATTCAATAGCAATTTGGACCATAATATACCTGTAGAAAGTTCTCCTAATGAAACCGTGTTAGACTGGACCAATAACAACTTAAGTTATGTAGCAGCAAATTATAAACATGGATTACCAGAATATTTGCTAGAAAAAACTCCTGCGACTAATTTGAATAAAGCCACTGAAATAGCTAAAAAAGTCTTTGACAAACCCTTTCATGGTGTTCAATATAAAAAAGGGCTAAACTGGACAAATAATCAATATGTAGCTACAAGAGATAACTTGAAAGCTGATTTTCTATTGATGCATAAAATCGGAATCAACCTTATCCGATTTGAAGGTCAAAATATTTATGATTATAATATTCTAAATTATTCAAAAGATTTTGATTTAAACGTAATTTATAGCTTTTGGATCGATTCTGAGACCGATTTTGTTTTAGATTCAAAAAAATTAGAAAAACAAAAACAAGAAATTTTACAATCAATCAAAAAATATAAAAACGAGTCACATATAATAGCTTGGAATATTGGGAATAGCAACTGGAATAATCTAGAAAATAATTTTGACCAACCCATACTTAATTATCAAAAAATGGCATATTTAAAATGGCTTAAAGAATTAGCCGTTGCCATAAAAAAAGTTGATTCGAGTCGTGTTTTAAGCTGTGATATACTTCTTAATAAATATACGGAAGCATATAGGAGTGCAATTTTTAAACAACGGATCCCTATTGATTATTTTGGATTAATTATTAAAGACACCACTTATATAAGTTCACTTAGCATAGAACCATTGAAAACCAAAATTCCTACATATATAGCCGACATTGATCCTGAAGTATTTAATGACCTAACCAAATATCTAAATAAAGAATATGTAGTTTTAAGAAATTGGCAAGATCAATGGGAAAGTAATCAAATTACCTTTGATGGGATATTAGATAGGAAAGGAAGAAGAAAACCAGCTTTTGAAAAAATTAAGGGACTTTGGAAAACAAAAGTAGCATTTGAAAATAAAAATAAAATACAAATTCTATTACCGGCAGTGCTGCTATATACAAACAATACTGAAATATACAGAGCTCTTATTTATGAGAATAATAAATGGAATTATCCTGCTGATGATGGTTTTGCGTCGAAATTAGAGTGGAGTCTGATAAAAAATGATGAATTTGGAAATTCGTTAGCAATGAAGTATTTAGGAAAAGGTGCAAGAATTACAATAACCATTCCTGAAGATTATGAGCGATACGAAATACTATTATCCCTAGAAAAAGATGGAATTATAAGCTCTACGAAGTCAAAACTAAACATCCCACTAATAAATAAAAAATAATAATTTCAAATTATTTAAAACGAATACCTTTGTATATTGGTCATAAGAAAAAGAAAATGAAAGTACTTGTAACTGGAGCAGCGGGATTTATTGGGTCTTATGTATGTAAAAAATTACTAAAAAATGGATATGAAGTTGTTGGTCTTGACACTATTAATGACTATTATGATATCAACTTAAAATATGACCGCTTACAGCAATTGGGGATTTCAAAAACTGAAGCGGCTATTTTTAATACCATCTCCACGAGTACTACACACAAATCTTTTAAATTCATCCGATTATCCATAGAAGATCGTACTGAATTACCAAAAGTTTTTGAAAATGAAAAATTTGCTATCGTCTGTAATCTTGCTGCACAAGCTGGAGTTCGTTATAGTCTTGAAAATCCAGAAACCTATGTAGATAGTAATATAGTCGGATTTTTAAACATATTAGAATGTTGTCGGAATTTTAAAATACAACATCTGGTGTATGCAAGCAGCTCTAGTGTTTATGGCTTGAATAAAAAAGTGCCATTTGAAACCTCCGATAATGTTGATCACCCCATCAGTTTATATGCGGCAACAAAAAAGAGTAATGAATTAATGGCACATACCTATAGCCACTTATTTAAATTCCCTACAACAGGCCTACGTTTCTTTACAGTGTACGGTCCTTGGGGAAGACCAGATATGGCCATGTTTTTATTTACAGACGCTATGGTTAAAGGAAATCCAATTAAAGTATTCAATAATGGGAATATGGAGCGAGACTTCACCTATATTGATGATATTGTAGCTGGGGTTGTGAAAATTATTGAAAAAGACACGACAGATCGAAGAAATTCAAATGCGTATTACAAACTATATAATATTGGTAACAATAAAAGCGTTAAGCTATTAGATTTTATCGAAGAGATAGAGACTAATTTAAAAAAGAAAGCAGATAAAATAATGCTACCTATGCAACCTGGCGATGTGGAGCGTACCTGGGCAAATGTAGATCAGCTTATTAAAGATTATGAGTATTCCCCTACTACTCCTATAAAAGAAGGTGTTAAATCTTTCATTGCTTGGTATCTAGAATATTATAAATAATTTAAACACTTCAAATAATAGTAATATAAATGAAAAAAATTACGAAAATTTGCTGTATTGGCGCAGGGTATGTAGGCGGCCCAACCATGTCAGTAATTGCAAAAAAATGTCCAAATATAAAAGTTACCGTAGTAGACATTAATCAAAGTAGAATAAATGCTTGGAATGATCCTGATTTAGACAAATTACCGGTCTATGAACCAGGGTTAAAAGAAATTGTCGCTGCGACAAGAAATAAGAATTTATTTTTTTCAACCGAAGTTGATAAAGCGATTCATGAAGCTGAAATGATATTCATTTCGGTAAATACACCTACTAAAACTTTTGGAAAAGGAAAGGGTCAGGCTTCTGATTTAAAATATGTTGAACTGTGTGCAAGAACCATAGCCAAAGTAGCAAAAGACAATAAAATTGTTGTCGAAAAATCTACTTTACCGGTGCGTACAGCAAGCGCAATTAAAAATATTTTGGACAATACAGGCAATGGTGTCCAATTTGAGATTTTATCAAACCCCGAATTTCTAGCTGAAGGTACGGCTATTGATGATTTGTTTAATGCAGATCGTATTTTAATTGGTGGAGCAGACACGCCTTCTGGAAAAGAAGCTAAAGAGTTATTAAGTGATATTTATAATCAATGGCTCCCAAAAGAACGTATTTTGCAAACCAATGTATGGTCTTCAGAACTTTCTAAGTTGGTAGCAAATGCTTTTTTGGCACAAAGAATATCTTCCATAAACTCTATATCTGCCTTGTGTGAAAAAACAGATGCCAATATTGCGGAAGTTTCAAAAGCCATTGGGATGGACTCTAGGATTGGTCCAAAATTTTTAAATGCTTCTGTGGGCTTTGGTGGTTCATGTTTTCAAAAAGACATTCTAAACCTAGTTTATATTGCAAAATCGTATGGCCTTAATGAGGTCGCTGATTATTGGGAGCAAGTAATTTTAATGAACGATTATCAAAGAAGGCGTTTTGCAGATAATATCATAAGTACCTTATACAATACTGTTTCTGATAAAAAAATTGTTTTTTATGGTTGGGCTTTTAAGAAAGATACCAATGATACTAGAGAGTCTTCTGCAATTTATGTTGCAGATGCTTTATTGGATGAACAAGCTCAAGTTGTAATTTACGATCCAAAAGTTTCTGCAGAAAAAGTATACGCCGATTTAGATTATTTAAATACCCGTAGTGAAGCAGAAAATAGAAGACTAGTTACTGTTTTAACAGACCCTATAGCCGCAACTAAAGATGCTCATGCGGTTGCTATTTTAACAGAGTGGGATGAATTTAAAACTTACGATTGGTCGTTGATTTTCAACCATATGTTAAAACCGGCTTTTGTTTTTGATGGCAGACGAATTCTAGAGAAAGAAAAACTTAAAACTATTGGTTTTAAATACTACCGTATAGGAGAAGCTAATTAATTTACAACCTATAAAAAATAGTCGTTTGATTTTTGGATGAATGCCAAAAGTCAAACGACTATTATATTTTTATCCCTTCTAATACTATTTCTACCCGTTGTACTTTTTGATAAAATTATGTCACTTCGAGTGAAGTATTCTGAAACGACAGTGAAAGAATAATTTGTATCGAGAAGGTTTACATATCCCAAGAGTTCTCGATACTATTTTTCTATC
>TARA_R110002033_G_scaffold171199_1_pt1 | contig 40472 bp, 66 predicted proteins | sample TARA_R110002033 | Tara Oceans TARA_R110002033 (sample SAMEA4397051) | marine metagenome | biome: Polar Biome; feature: [SRF] surface water layer (ENVO:00010504); material: water (ENVO:00002006), including particulate matter (ENVO:01000060) such as... | depth 5 m
AAAAAGGCATGGCGACTACATCTGCAATGGCGGATGCAGTCGGTAAAGGGCCGGGCGCAGCTATGGATATTTTTAAGCAACAGGTTTTTAATGTGTCGTCAGTGGTAGGGGAGTTGTTTTCCCCTGCGTTAGTCGCGGTGTCTAGTGTGTTAGGCGGCTTTGCTAATGGCCTTGGTAGCTTTATTGAAAACTTTCCAGTTTTAAGCCAGGTTATCGCCTTTGTTGTTGTCGGGTTGATTGCGCTGAAAATGGCGTTCATTGCCGGAAAGCTTAGCGTTGTCATGTATTCGGAAACCATGATCATGGCCCGCAGGGTGATGGACTTTTTCACCTTGGCTAATCTTAGAAGCAATGCCGCGTTATTGATGCAAAGAGTTCGCACATTAGCCTTTGTGTCAGCGTTGTGGGTTATGGTTGGCGTTCAGAAAGCCCAAGCAGCAGGGGCCGCGGCGGTCACGGCGGCGCAATGGGCTTGGAACGCCGCCATGATGGCAAATCCCATAGGGTTAATTGTTGTGGCGGTGCTGGCGCTCATTGCCGTTGCCGCTTTGGTGGTTAAATACTGGGAGCCGATCAGCGGTTTCTTTTCTGGAATATGGGAGGGGATAAAGTCGTCGTTTGTGATGGGGTGGGAGTTTGTTAAAACAGCGATGTCGTTTACCCCTTTTGGGCTAGTTGTTCAAGCCTGGGATCCCTTGCTGGGTTTCTTTTCTGGCCTATGGGAAAACATTAAGTCAATGACCAGCGGTTTTGTTGACTGGTTAGTGTCGGCGGTGATGGGGCCTGTTAATGACATTATGTCGGCAATTGGCGAGGTGTGGGACTGGTTTTCGGGTGACAGTCCACAGGCTGAAGTGATTAAGACTGTTCGGCAGGTTGGCAGCATTGATCAAGCTCCGATGTCTGATGCGTTTGCAAGTGGCCAAGGCGGATCACCTATGATGGCTAGCCCACAAGGGGCTGTTTTACAAACAGGGTTTAAGCAACAATCATCATCACAGTCTTATGTTGACCAAAGCCAAACACACTTTGCGATAACCGCCGCCCCCGGTGTTGATTCGCAAGAAATCGCCCGAGAAGTTCAGCGCAAGCTTGACGAACGGGACCGCCAACACGCGCGCCGTGGCCGTGGTCGTCAAACCGACGTGTAACCTTAACCATTATTATTAACTGAAAATAGCCCGGCATAGTCCGGGCTTTATTTTTGGGGGGATTATGTCTGATATGTCAAACAATGAGGTCATGCTTGCACTAGGTGATTTTCAATTCTCAATTGATACGGCACAGTATCAAACGTTATCAACGTCACACGCCTGGCGCTGGCAGAAAAAAGACCGAGTCGGTAAAAAGCCAGCGCGTCAATTTCATGGCCCGGATGCGTCATCTAAAAACCTCGATATTATGATTTACCCACAAAGCAAAGCTGATTTATTACTGTTAGATAAATTGAAAGCGATCGGCGATAAGGGCAAGCCACAGCGGTTAGTGGGCGGAACCCCGCGCGGCGGCGCGGACTTAGGTTTGTGGGTCATCGAGAAGCTAGACATAGCCGAGCAGTATTTTTTAACCAACGGGATCGGGCTTGAAATGAAAGGAACCCTAATGATTGCTGAGTGGGGCGAAGATGAAGAATAACCCTGTAGGCGAGCATTACCGCACTAAAAGCGGTGAAATGCTTGATAGCATTTGTCACCAATATTACCAAGGTCGCCCCGCGGCCACAGAACTGGTCTTGTCCGTTAACCCTGGCTTGGCAAAGCTAGGGCCTATCTTGCCAGATAGTACAGTTATTTTTCTGCCAGAGTTAACCGTGGCGGTAGATGATAGCCAGGTGTCGTTATGGGACTAGCTTAGCAACTAAAGAAAGGACGAATTAACGAATGAAAGAAGCACGTTATAAAGTCACCGCAAATGGCAATGACATCACCAAGGCGTTAGCGTCACGCTTGCTTAAGCTTACTGTAAGTGATGCCGCCGGGTCTGACTCTGATACAGTGACTATTGAATTAGATAACCGTGAGGGTGTGGTTAGATTGCCTGAAACGGGCGCAGAATTGGAAGTGTGGATCGGCGACACTGATTCGCTAGTCTATAAAGGTGTTTTTGAAGTCGATGAATTAGAGGTCCCGCTTGATGATCAGGTGTTTAGCATTCACGCTAAAGCCGTAAAGATGAAAGGCAGCTTAAAGGCCCCTAAAGATGAAACCTTTGATAACATTAGCCTGGGGGATTTAGCCGCAAAAATCGCCGCGTCACATGGTTATGATGTGAAGGTGTCGCCAGAGTTGGCGGGGATCACTTATGAGCATTTAGACCAAAAGTCTGAATCTGATATGAACCTGTTGTCACGACTTGCCAGAGAAGCCGGGGGTTTTTTTAAACCTGTTGCTAACAAGTTGGTGATTGTGGCCAAGGGCGAAGGTAAAAGCGTGTCGGGTAAAGCCTTGCCTGAAGTCGTCATCGATGACCCCGAAAACACGTCCGGGCGGGTCACGATACAAAAGCGCAGCGACTATCAGTCTGTGGTGGTTAATTGGTTTGATGAAATCAATCAAGTTGAAGTGCAAGAGGTGGCGGGCAGTGGTGAACCGCAATACAAGATCCGCCGCAACTATCTTAACAAAGATGAAGCCCAGCGCGCCGCAAAAGCCAAGCTTGACGGTTTTCAACGTGGCCAAGCATCGATTGACTTTACCCGGCCGTTAACCGCGTCGCTGGCCCCTGAAACAAAAATCACCTTTGCTAATCACAATAGCGCCGCAAATAAGACCTGGTTAATAGAAACTATTGAACACTCGATCGAGGGTTCGGGGGTGTCGTCAACCAGTGGCCGCGGCATTACCCCAAAAGATTAACCCTTCACGGTTCCCCTTCTGTATGGGGCGGCATTCGTCCGCCCTGCTTATCTAGCGCCTATCTGCGCGATTATCTCTATTAAATAGTTGTTAAGTGGCTGAACATATTTGGCTAAACGTGAAAAATATCTTTAAACACGGACGCAAGATCCTATATGATGCGTTGTTGAGATCTTATTTTATTTAGTTATGATTAGATTTTTATGGCAGGATGACCACTTATTGTGGTACATTTTATTTCTACCGCATAATGCGGATTATGGTTTGGTGATAAAATAGACTGATAAATAAATAACTTACTGGAATTCAGACACAAAAAAAGCCGGTTTGCAGACCAGCTCTCTTTGTTAGGTATAAAACCAAAAACGATTACTAAGCGATAGAATCGTTTTCATTTTATGCCGACGGATTCTTTTTTGCAAATAAAAAGATAACTAAGCGAAAAATGATGAGCATTTTTTTAGGGTGGCTGCATGAGTGGCCAAGCTATTGAGGCGGATTTAACGGCATTTAGCGTTAGGCCGCACAGAAGATATACACCTGAATTTAACCTAGGAATGGTTAATCACCCGATCGCCAAGCGTCTTGACGCTATTCTGAAGGTGCATTCGTGGTCTAAAAACCGTTACATGGCCAAGTTACGTTCAGCGGGTGCAACCTTGATCCGCAAAAAGAACACTAGCGCCCCTGATCAAGTTAAAATCATTCCTCCCCGCCGTGCTGCAATACGTAGCGAACGAGAAGAAACCCTCAACGCCTTAACCCGTGCCATGATTTACCGCGCGGACTATGATCCTGATGCCCCTTACCTATTTGAGGTTAAAGCCTCTGTGCCTGAACTGGCCGAAATGATAGGCCAAATTCACCATTATCAACCGGGTTATGATGGTAACAACGGCCAATACAGACACGGCCGCGTTGCTTATGACCCGGTTCTTGCTGCCCTTGAGGATATGGCCGCGGCTAACTTGATCCTGCTTGTGCATGAGTTTGACGACAAGGCAAAGCAACATAAAGCAATGCGGATTTTCTTTCGTCCTGAGTTGTTCAAGTCGTTTGGTTTAACCATGAAAGACACTAAGGCGCTGATTGCAAGATCGCGCGCCTGGATGCAAAAGAAAGGCTTAATAGCGAACGCTAAGAAGCAACGCGCCGCCGAGGTAATAAGACAAACCGCCAGCGATAGAATAGCGGGCCTCGATCGCCCAAGCCTTAAAAACCTGTTGGCCAGATTGCGCCGCGAGTTCACCGGGTCTAACAAGCACACTGAACAAGTGATGGACTCACACCGCCGTCTAAAGCAAGCGATCAAGGATAAAGCCAAACAGCCACAGCGTTCAGAAGCCGAAAGGGAACACTTCAAGCTGTGTAATCAGTTGCCGCCTGTGTATGTATTCCAAGCTAAGAAAGTCATTAAAGACAATCACCCGCAAGCCCAAGGCGAGGAGTATTTAACCTTGCTTAACGAGGTCCTACGCGGCTACACATAGCCCAAAAACACTTTTTACAAGCTAGCCTAGTGCTGGCCTTTTCACGCTGGTCACAGGTAATTTAAGGCCGTACAGCGTGACGTTTTACCCTCGCCCTCACCTAAAAACCCTGTCTTTGTGAATATCCGCAGCCAACAATGAGCGCGTGACCTCGTTTATATATATTTAATCTCGAAATTAAACACTGAACTAACCACTTCTTTAAAAAGAAGGATAATTAGACGCCCTAAAGGCGATCTAATTTATCTATCGCTTTGCTTAGAAAGATTATAAATGATGCGGCCATTTCCTGGCTTACGCCAGGGGCCTATTTGAAAAGCATAACCTGCAAGCTGGTTTTGCCTACGGCCGTTAGGCATTTATCGAAATCTAAGCCCCCTGCATTTACAAGCAAAGAATGTCTAGCATGAAAGAAAGTCACACTTCCATAGGTGACTAAGCGCCCACAGTAAGCCTTAAAGTGATTAATATAAGATTTACACACCAAGCGTCAACTAAACAAAAGATGGCTTATATCTGCTTATAGGGACGTTTAATCAACTAGAGACAAAAAGAAAAACCACCCAGTTGTGACACGTCACAAACAAGAGCAAAAAGCAGATAAATATAATTAACGAATTAACGAAATAACGCTTGATAAATAGGACGTAAAGTCCTATTATATAAATCAGAGGCCGGGCATATTGCCAAGGCCACAAACCGGGAGGTGTTAACCCGATGAAGCTGAAAAGCTTATGCTCTTTAAAAACTGGAAATGCTACCGCCGACTTTTGGGTCACTCGCCGAGGTTCGATAGAATCGCTAGGCAAGCCAACAAGGCAATTTAACCCTGAACATATAGGGGTTACGATTGAACGGCGAGACATCATTTTAGATACATGGTTGTTTTATGTTTTTGAACACCTGAACAGTTCAGGTTATTTTAAGGCATTAGCGAAAGGAACCCTTTCACTACAACACATTACCCTAGCCGATGTTGGCAATATCCAGTTTAAACAATAACGAAAGCGGGGTTCGCCCCGCTTATATTGAGTCAGAAGGAAAAACCATGATCCCGTTACCATCGTTAGACGTGCAACAAAAACAAGTTGCCGCATTTGAACAAGGGCTAAATCCGTCGACATTGTTGTCGGCCGCGTCGGGCGATTGGGTTAGGCCGTGCGGGGACGATGTCCGAATAGTCTTAAAAATGGCAGGGCTTACAGGTAGTTCAGCCGGGGCCTTGCTCGATGTCAGTAGCCGAACTATTCGCAAGTGGACGAGCGACGGCCAAGAAATTAAATTCGCTGCCTGGTGCTTGCTCTGTGAGCGCGCGGGCCTTGGTGTGATTTGGCTTAAATAGGGGCAGTTATGCGCTATTCAATCATTGCACAAACAAAAAACAAGACGTTTCATTTGCTCAATATGTCCGGTGAATTTGCACTATATGACAAATCATCACCTGGGCCTGAGTATATGCGAAATCGCTTTCGGGTAGACGAACGCGGCGAGTCGGCCCTAGCTGAATTATTTGGTCGGGTAAAGGCTGATCCGGTTAAATTTGGTTTACCGGGTGATGTTCAAGTTTTTACCACGTCATCTTTGGCAAAATACGAACTGATAAAAGAGGGGTTAACTTGCCCCCAGTGTTCCGCCAAGGCGTTAAATTTGTACTGGGAAGGGCAATGTTTTCACACTAAGAAGTGGATCCACTTTGAACGCTGTGGCCAGTGTTTTTACAATAATTATCAGCTTGCCGAAAGGTAAAAAAATCAAGGAATGTTTTGGATGATGACTCATAAAGTTTTAGCGGTTGGGGTGTTGACAATTGCGTTAAGTGCCTGCTCAAAAATGCCTGAATGGATGATGTTAGGTAGCATTAACGGCTTGGATCGCGCTAAGTGGTCCGCGGCCACTAATGAACAGCAGTTAGGGACCGCGGCCTATTGGTTGATGTCGCTTGAGCGTAAAGGCTGGCTTAATGATCCGTCATTAGTCGAGGGCGAAAAGTTTAAGGCCGCATCGATGACGCTGCAAAGCTGTATCAATGATCACCTGGCATTTAGCAACAAAGAAACCGATGTATTAGTCGCGGAATGTGTTCAGTTAAACGCCTGGGCGAACCCCGATAAATAAAGAATTAACGAAATAAAGAATTAACGAATAGCTAGAGTGTTACTTCTATTTTGGTCGGTTTTTGGTTTAACTGCGAGTCATTTAGGCGTACACTGTGCGCCAACAAATTGACTTATTGTTACATAATCGCATCATTTGCAAAGGAATTTTTATTTAATAAAACTTTCCGTGGTCAATAACACTTTAGGTGTGATTTTGTGGCTTGATGTAATATACTGGCTTGGCTTTTTTATGTTAACCAAGTAGGAGTATTTAGCTATGAAAGTAACTGAAACCGTTCCGACCACTCAAGCGATTGGCGGAGGCACCAAGCCCCCACCAAAAGAACAGTCGGTCGAGTTTGCGCAATTGCTTGAACAAGAGCAAGAAGCGCAGGTCAATGCGATTGGCGGCGGCACTAAGCCCCCACCGTCGCAAAACTAAATGTAGTCGTTAGATTTAGGTATGGATAGCTTGATAGCAGGGATGCAATGGACATATTAATATATATTGACTCTATATTTACCAGCATAGACCAACGGCTGTTAAATAACGTGTTTTGTTTAGCCTTAGCCGTGGCGGGGCTGTTGAATAAGAGCAATAATAATATTCTTCTGTTGGTTTCTGTTATCTTGCTTGTTCACCTATTTGACGTTTTGTTTTTAAACGACTTTCTATTAAATAGCCCCTACATAAAAAGCTATATGTTTTTTATTGTAAGTGGTTTTTTTGATGTGGTCGTTTTATTACTTATCGCCTTTCGATTACAGGTCTTTCGATTAGTGGTTTTTGCTTACATAAAGCTGGCTGAATTCTTGGTGCCAGATGTAAAAGGAGATTACAAAGTAAGCATTGTTTATCAACGTCATATTGATGAATTTAAAATAATTTTACTTTATGCCGCTAGTTGCCTGATCAACATCATTACGTCCCTTGAGTATGGAGCCAGGGCCGTGATATCTGAGCAGATTTTATATGCTTATTATCTTTATACCCCTATCAAAGTTACGTTATTTGTTTATGAAATATTCTTGCTTTTTAAGATAGGTTTTCAATCACAATCTTCTGTTTTTATGAAGGAATAATAAAATGGTACTATCTCAGATTGTTACAGAGTTACGCCAGCTATCAGGGCTGACAGCAGAGGATTTTTGCCAACGCTTAAATATTAGCGTTGATACGTTGTTGAGCTGGGAACAAGACGACAGCAAAAGCGGCCCTAGTGTCATTAAGCTGTTTAAAGCATTGTCAGTGACATTAACGTCACGCCGCGACATGGACCATATAGACCGTATGGACAGACGACTAAGCCAGGCAAAGGCAATTGTCGTCACTGTGAGCGATTCAGATGAATTGAGCGAGGATCAGCGCCTTGCCTTATCTGCCGCCACTGATTTGGTGGATGATGTTAAGCGGGACATGCTCGCGCGCTAGTATTTGTCGATTAGTTATCCCTGCCAAAAGCCACCTTGATAGGTGGTTTTTTATTACCTTTAATTGGCCGCTGACTTTGTGACAATAAAAAGCCCCTTTCGGGGCTTAAATCAAAACAGGCTTTCTTGCCGGGTTTCTTTTGGCTTGGGCCTGTTGTCGACGTTCGTTACCTCTATCCCTTCAAGCTTTGCAAACTGATCACATAATTCTGTGACAAATACGTTTGCCTGGTGCTTGGCACAATGCCCCCATGCAGTCTTAGAATTTGTTGGGTTTCCCCATTGGTCTTTAAAGGGAGATAGCGGATCTTTGTCATACCCTTTGTGGCTGTAATGTTCACAGCTATTGCAGCATTTAGGCATGGTAAACCCGTGCATTAGGCCCCCGTGATATCTAATGATTTACGTAACAGGGTTTGTAACCATTCAGGCTTGGTCTTCAGCCATTGAGCGACTAGCGCGGCCGGAAGGGTTGGCAGATCAATTAGACGTGCTTTTTGTATTACTGTATATTGCGCTTGTGACATAACTATCAATTCCCATTGGTTGGTTGTGATTACTCAAGCGGCTGAAAGGTCAGAGAGTCAGCCGCTTGAACTTAAAAGCAGTTACCCGCCTTTATTCTCTTTGTAAAATTCAAATGCGTTTTTCAGTAAGTCGACCATTGACAGGTCGTGAGCCGTGGCAAAGGTCTTAAATTCCTTTTTCAGTTCAGCGTCAATTTTAAAGTTTAACGGGACCAATTCACCCGCGGCCGCTTTGTGTATGTTGTTCCCCACAACGCCGTTGTGTGTGTCTTGCTGTGGTGGTTCGCCCTTGCCACTGCCTTTAGTTGGTTTCTTAGATGGTGCGGCCATGATTATTCCTCGATCAGCGTTTCTAGTCTGTTGATGATGTTTTGAATGACAGCGTCGGCTTTTTCGCGCGGCTGTTTATAAACGGTTTCTACCACTGAGTAACCCGCGTCCATTGCGCGGCGGTAACAGGGTTTTTCTTCGATGCGTCCATCGATGACAAAGTAAGGGGTTTTGTTCAGATAGGCGACCGCTTCTTGATATTCGGTTTCGCTACCTGTTGCCCGGTTAAAGACAAAACAAATCGCGTCTTGTTTTACACCTTCAGCAACTAAGTTGTGTGCCAGGGCGACGGCTGGCTGTAGGTCGTCAGTGGCTAACCCTGTTGGGATGATAACCAGATCAGACACTAAACTGATTTGCTTGCTGGCGCGGCTGGCCATTGGTGCGCCGTCGAATATAAACAAGTCGTAGTTGTCAGCTTGTTTAAGTGCCGTTGCGGCTGTACCAAAGGTTTCAACGGCGACAACGGGTTCAATTTGATTCATTAGTCGTCGCTGTAACCAATTAAAGCTAGTTGATTGGTTGATGTCTAAGTCGGCTATTTTTACGTCCCAGTCAGAGCTTGCGTAACATGTAGCGATAGCTCTAGCGAGTGTGCTTTTACCTGGGCCGCCTTTTTGCCCGATAACGCTGATCTTATATCCCATTGGTTTTACCTATCGTCGTTATTTCGTTATTTCGTTAACGGTAAATTTAGAACATTAGGCGCGGATAGTAAAGCGTTAATTAACGAAATGTAGAATTAACGCTTTAACTTGAGGTTAGCTAGGGGTGAGGGCGTTTCTTAATGAGTGGGCTAAACATTCAGCCATGAGTTTATTTTCTAGCATGTTGGCGGCGGATTTAAGTATCACTATTTGGTCTGTGACGCTGATGTGTTCCATGTCGTCTAAGTTGATCAAGATGCTGGCCGCGGCCCTGGCTAGTTCAGTGTTGGATATTTGCTTCATATTACCGCCTTTGCTGGTTTAGTCGCTGATGTGTTTTAACTTTTAATCGACAGATAAGCTTAATGCTTGGCTTTAGTTCAGGCGCATAGTCGCTAACTTTTTCTCTATTAAATGCCAGGTGTTCAGCTCGCGTTATTTTTTCCATATTTGACGGGGATAGATTTAATTTATCCCCGTCAACAAATCTGATCACGTCCCCCGGCTCGATTGAGCCAAAGTGCTTAATCCATTCGATTATGTGTTTAAATTCCCACACATTAGGTTCATTAGTTTTTATCTCTATATATCCGTCTACATTAATTCGTTCACTGCCACAGGGTCGCCAGTTAAACGGCTTTTCACCTTTTTTAAAGCTGGTCTTGTTTGGTCCTTTTGGTCTTGCGTTCGGGTGAGGTATGTTCCCTGGCTTAAATTGACCTGTTCTTCCTGATAACCATTTGTTTCTTTTTCTTACCCCTTTTATTGCATCTATAGATAAATCAGTATTAAAGACTTGATTAAAGGCGACGGTTAAATTAGGGTCGGTTTTTTCCGCATAATGCGCTTTGATAAATTCCAGCATTTCGGTCGTGTAATGAATACATTTACCTTTAGGCATCTTTATCTACTCCTATCAGCGTCCCGCCGCGATTGCCGTATTCAGCTTTAAATGTGGCGGCTTTTAGTGCTAGTGCTGCGTTACTTACTATTTGACTCGATATACCAGAAACAGCTTTGGAACGTTCAATTTCTTCTTTGAGCTTTTCGCCTGTTATGGTTTCATCACCAAGGCGCTCAATCTGAGCAAATAAATGATTGTTCAGGTCGATTAGTTGATTTTTCATGAGTTCAATTCCTTAGCTGTTTAAGTCAGTCATTTTTATGTCAGAGGGGGTGACAGTCCCGTTTTGGGTGACGTTCACATTGAATAGCCAGTCTTCAGCAAAGCGTTTTACATTCGCGGGAATGTAAATGCCGCCCTTCGGTGGTTTGCAGATCACCGCCGTCATGTTTTCTTTATCAAAGGTGATTAACCTTCCTGTTCCAGATTGGTGCATATAAAATAAAGATCGGCAGTTGTATATATCGCCACTCTGGCCTTGTACTGTGTTTTCTTGTGGCCACATAATCAGATGATTGTTTCCATCATGCAAAATGCCAGTCAAACTTTGAGAGTTTTTTTCTGTTATCAGGCTATTAATTTTATCGACGGCTCGCCTGTCTCGCTGATCGGCATCCGCTAATTGTTTTTTGAATGTCTTAGCCTCAGTTTCTAGCCGCGTAATTTTAAGGCTTTTTTCTTCCGACTTGGCTTTCACTCGTTTTAATTGCTCTTTTAACCTGGCGGGGCTGTCTGGTCCTTTAAGTTCGGTTAGTTGGCGCTGTAACTCTGCGCTTTTAGCCCTTGACATTTCAAGTTCACGTACAAGCCCCATTTGTGTATGGGCGTTTTTTTCTGCCTGAAGTAAAAGCTTGCTCATTTCTTCCGTTCTGGTTTCAAGCTGGTTTATCTGATCTGTGTCGGCGTCAATTTTACGCTTATAGCCGTCAACCTGATTTTTTAACAGGGTGGCAGTTGATGCCTGGTCTTTTAACCTGGTCACTTCATTGGTTTGGTGATTAATTGTGTCAGCCATAAGCTCTGATTGTTTAATCATATCGTTAAATAAAGCGATAAAGGCTTCTAAGCTGTTGGCGGCGTCATTGGTTAGCATGACTTGTTTTAGCTGTATGTTTTCCATTGCGGGATCTCGTTAATTAGTTAATTAGTTAATTAGTTATTAAGTTTAATTAGGCGCGCGTGGCCGCGTTCAATTAGTGATAATTTGGTGATCGATTCCCGTAATGTCGGCCCACGATATAAGCCAGGGAAAATGATTAAACAGCAGGGTTTATTAAGCGGGTCTTTCATGGTTTCGCCCGTTTCTGCATTCACAAATTCAATTCGGCCACTGGCCCAACGTTTACCTGTTGTGCCTTTTCGCGGCCCTGTCTTGTATTGGTGGTCGTAGTAGTAACCCGTTATTTCTCGAATGATGCAGGGGCGACCCTGTGGCCACCACTCCGAACTTGAGTCAGCGAAAACCAAAAAGCAGGTGGTAAAGCCCTTTTCTTGTTCTTGTTGGGCCTTTTCTATCCAGGGTAATATTTTTGAATAAGGCGGGTTAAGCCAGCCTGTCGCACTGGATAGCGGCGGAACGCTAGCAAACCAATCTTGTTTTAATGAATCGGTTTCGGGCGTGAAGTACACGCCACACTTAGCCGATATGCTTGTCGCGGCCAAATCGATTGCAAAGTCGAACTCGTCATCGAGCGCCGCAAACAACCAAGGCACGGTTGATGTCTGATCCCGATATTCTTCTTTGGTTTTTGAGTTTTGCTGATGACTTGCCATAGTTTCCCTTATTTACTCTTTAAGTTGTTTTTATTGCAACATTATGTGTACTTAGTCACTTTAAGTGGTCGTTTCGGGCATAAAAAAACACAGCCATGCCATGCTTTTTTAGTGACGCCTATTTACGCCAGCGGCCCGACCATACATAGCGGCCTAGCACGTCTAACGCATTGAACTGATCTTCAGTTAATTGCTGGTCGTTAGAGTGGGTTTTATCGTTAGCATATAACGTATATGTGCCGCCGATGTCTTTTCTTATCCAGCGTAACCAGATATTACCGTCCTGTTCCCTGATTGCGTAAATGTCCGGCTCTTTTACGTCAGTTTCGGTGAGGTCGATTAATACTTCATCCCCTTTAGATAAATCAGGGGCCATGCTGTTATCAGGCACACTAAGCAATACTATTTTGTGACCTTCAATGCCTTTGGCTTCTAAGACTTTTGTCCTAAACGCAACCGAATCACTGATGCGATTCTGGCTGCCAACATCATGACCTGTGCCGCTAGCTATTGTGTAGCCAGTTGGCCCCGATTGATTGCGTGGGTCGTCAGTTTCTAAAAACAAATAGTCGTATGTTGTGTTAAATAACTTGCGTACTTTAGGGAGAGTGTCGATTGTCAGGCCCCTTGTTCCGCACTCCCAGTTTTGCCATCTGCCCCGCCCCACGACTATTCTTTTGCTGGCCTCCTCGCCAGTCCATCCTTTATCGTGCCTTAGTTTTCTAATGCGCTCACCCATTAATAGCCTAAGTTCTTCATCTGGATAATCCATGAGCAGGTGCCTCCAATGTTCACGATTTTAAAGTATAAATATATATTATCTTTTAAAATACCACATTAAGTAATAAATGGCACTTTTAGATCATTGCATTTACCACTTAATGTGGCTAGTATTACCACTTAATGTGGCTTATTTGACCACGTAAAGAAGGAATCATTCAAGCCGTGACAATTAAAGAGTGGATAAATAGCTTAGGCGGGATCAGCAAAGCCGCGCGAGGGTTGGGGGTGGCACAGGCGACTGTTTGGTCGTGGTATCACCTTGAGCGGTTCCCGTGCGCCAGCAATCAAGATCTAATAAATAAAACCAGCCAGAATCAGGTGGCAATGGCCGATTGGCTCGCCGCTTACAAAGCCGCTTCCATGGCCGCGAAGGAATCAGCATGACAATTATTGTATTAATGGGCGGAACGCATTTCCACCAAGAAGAAATTATCAAGGACTTTGGCGCCGCGCGCCCTGGTCGAATTGAACGGTTTTCAGTGGGCGGTTTAGTGGACCCACAAAGACGCATCGAACGTTATAAATTTATCTTTTCTCGCAAAACATTTGATGACCGGGTGACAGTAGTTGTCGGGGTGACTGATGCTGATGAAGTTGCAGCCTTGCGGCAATTAGGCGCGGTTTTCTGTCATGTTCGCGGCCCCTTGGCCAAGGTGTTTTGCTCTGTGCCTATGCTGATGTCCGATCTTCACGTTTTCGCTCATTCGTGGCGAGGCAGTAAGCCTGATTCGGTGCTCACACCCGCCGAGGTGCTATCGGAATGCCTGATCCGTTTCCGTAAAAAGGTGGGCTGATATGAATCTAACCCAAGGTGCAGCCATCCTTTGCCAATCCGAACGCTTTAGGGCGTTTTTAAGCCTGATCGCTAACCGTGAGGTGAATAACGCTGAGTTGGCCGCGGTCGCTGTGAGGGAATATTGCGGGGTGTCGAGCCGCCGTGAACTGAATACCTGTAAAAAAGCCGGTGACTTATACCTGGCGCTGATCCAGCAGTTCAATGCCTGGGCTAATCGTGATTGTTGATTTTAGTTTGCCCGCATTACCGCTTAGAACTCCAATTAAATAAGGCGGACGGGCCATGTATACCAAAGAGTTAGACGAATTATGTGAAAGCTGGGCGCGCTGGGTTCACCGCGGCGGGCTGGCGGTAAGTGGTCAAAGTGTGCTGAGTAAGCTTATCGATAACCACGGTGTTATGAATTACGGCAGCGGTGGCAGTGGGCCAACGCTCAATTGTGTTGAAGCAGATATCGAAGCGGCCTTGATGTCGTTTTATGTCGTTAACCCAGCGGCGGTTGAGTTGTTCAGGTTGCAATATGGCGCAATACAACGCCCAGGGTTTGACCCTGATAATCACCAAATCGACAAGGCCGCCGCATTAGGGATCAGCGCTAGAACCTATAAGCGTCGGTTAGGGTTGGTCCGGGCGCACATAACAGAGAAGTTAACCAAGTCGAGGGCAAAACATGTCAGCAAGCAATCTATTCACGTTAGCCAGTCACCCGCCGCGCCTGAGTCGCCCGGCGAAGAAAACGCCCCCAAATCCCGCCGCGGTCGCAAGACGTCGCGAACTTGAGGAACGGCTATTAGCGAAACGGGAAAGAAGCTTAGAACCGTTTTAAAGAATTGAAGAAATAACGAATTAACGAAAGGGCGCAACAATATGAAAATGGGTTTTAAGATTTCTCACCACTGGGTTAACCCGGTGTTAATAGGGTTGGTTGTGGTGGGGGATGCCTTGGCGCTTTATTGGGTAAGTGTGGCGGCTAAATTGGCTTTGGTTGCCCTGGGTACTTTTTTGATTATCAACTTTGTTTTTGTTCACGCTGATGAAATTAGAACTGTACACAAGGGTATTAAGCCGCCTGTTGATTGGTTGTCCCGCCTGAGTTTCTTTTGCTTATTGTCATCATTAGTCCTGGTGAGTTGGTGGGGCTGGTTTGCATTCTTGTTTTTGCCTTGGCTCGCTGTTGTTGTCAAAAACGCGGCAATCTTTAGAAACAAAAAGTGATTAATTAATCGAGAGAATTTCATTATGACCAATTTAACCAAGAAACAGATTGATAACCGTCGATATTATCAAGAACGCCGTGAGTCTATTTGTGCTAGCAAGCGTGAAAAGTATCAATCAAAAAAGAGTGGTGAACCATCTGTCAGTTTAGATGGAAAAGATAAAGAACAAAAAGTGAAGGTTGTGAAGCAACCCATTAAAAAGGTGATTGCTAAACCTGTAAAGCCTGAAAGCATTAAAGTACCTAGTAGTCATAAGGCCCCTGTTAAAACACAGTTTCGTCGTAGCATTGAAGATCACTTGCTAGCGAAAGAACTTGCTATTTCTATAGCTGATTTTTAATGAAAACAAGAAGCATTGAAGTGGCATTTTCTGAAGCTGTTGTCCGCCGCTTTCAACATGATGCGACAGTGACCCAGCTTAAGGATCCAAAATACCCGCTTAGGTTACGCTTCAGTCGTGACCGCACTAAGGCAAGTTGGCACTTTGTCACTTACCGCCATAACCAAACATATTGGCGCAAGGTCGGGACCTGGCCGTCACTGACCATTAAAGCCGCGCTGGCTTGTGTCCCTGAGTTATCAGCCCAAGCGGCCATTAACCCCGGTGATAAGTTGTTGAGCGCAGAGCAATTCAAGACAGTGGCCGACTTATTGAACTGGTATGAGCAACGCTGTAGTAAGTTGCAAAGTTTATCTAAACACCGTAAGTCGACCATTAAGTCAGTGATTAAGTGTCATTTGTTGCCGATGTTAGGCCCGCTAAGTTATGACGACCTAACCCCGACTGATGTTGATGATCTGTTTATTTGTCCACTTCAGCAAGACAGGTCATTAGCCACCGTTCGGTTAGCATTCGTGGTACTTAAAGCGGCATTTAACCAGGCTAAAAAACAAAAACGTATTTCAGTTAATCCAATGAGTGAAATGGTATTCAGTGATTTTATTGTCGATAGTGTGGTCGCCCGTGATGGAGCAATTAAGCCAATGATGTTACCTGAGTTGTTGACCCGCTTATCAGAACAAACAATTCGCATTCAGATGTTTGTTGCGCTGTTGCTGGGGTTTGCTACTCGTATCGGTGAAACCCGTTTAGCCCGTTGGGACCAATTCGATGTTAATAAGCGCACCTGGACGATCCCAAAAGAAAACACTAAGACACGTCAAACTCATGATCTCCCCCTATCAGAGCAATTTATCAGGTTGTTGTCAGCATATCGTAAGCAACAACAATCAACGGGTTATCGTGGTTTGTATTTGTTCCCGGGACAAAAGCCTAAGCGGTCTATCTGTGAATCAACCGCCAGTAAGTTAATTAAACAATTCAGTGAGAGTGCCTTTAGTGCGCATGACTTTAGAAAGTTAGCCCGGTCAATATGGGCTGATCTCAGTATCGACTATATGGTCGGTGAAAGATTGTTAAATCACTCATTAAGTAAACTTGATGAAGCCTATTTTCAAACCTTAATCAGTGGGCCTAAGCGTGATGCTATCGAACAATATCATAAACATTTAGATGACTTGGGGTTCACTGAGTTTCACACCGATCCATTACCGAGATCGTTTGTTAAATCATGTTCAGTCAATCCCAATAGCCAAGCGGCTTAGACAATGAATCAAGACATTTATCATATAGGAGTAAGGACAATGCAAGGGACTGGAAAAAAACACGCCGTGGAATCGATGCAAAACAACGGTCAGGCGGGGAGTGTCGCCACGTTCGGCGGCGCAAGAATGATGAAGTCTATCAATGAGTTGCGAGAGCTAAACGCGCGGTGGCGTCAGATAAAGGCGGGGGACCCTGAGCGTTTCAGGCTTTACCACGGGTACGAGGCCCGCGGTATTTGACAAAATATTCACTTTCCTATGCGCCGACAGCACTCTTTCCAGTTGGCTGGAAAAATCCAGTTAATCCGCGGCCTGTAGGCTGTTGGTTTTAGAAATTTAGGTTAATTAGATGTCGATACGCTATTTAAACATTTCGCAGATCGCCGACATGTTCGCATTGTCCAGACCGACAGTCCGAAAGCGATTGAGGCGGGCCGGAGTCGCGCCACATTCGACCGTTGGCAGTGTGCCTTTGTATGACATGGCCAGAGTCGGCCCAGCTTTGTTTTCTCACTAAGGTTAAGGGTTAAAAATGTTTTCAGATCAGAGTTATGACAAGTCACTTGAAGAATTGAAAGCCGCTTTAGGTTCGCGGATTCAGTTTAGCGTTAGCGCCATTCAACGCCATTTACGTTGGGGGTATAACCGCGCGTGTCGCTTGGCTGAATATGGCGTTAAAACTGGAAAGCTTTTGACATGCGGCGATCTCAATCAGCTATACATGTTTCAAACCATATTCGTTAGCAAGGATGAAAAGGCGTATTGGTCTGGCCATGTTCAAATGACGGTTGAATTCGCTTTGAATATGTCCGATCGAGAACTTAAGCAGTGGTGGGGTGATGACGTTAAAGCCGTTCGGGCTGAATTGACCAGGCTAAAAGAGTCCGGCCGAGTTTACCTTCACACTGAAGGTTGCGACAACGAAGACCCGGTCACTGGCAAGTGTCTTAGACACTATAAAGATTAAGGCGGCGGCATGAGCAAAGAGCATAAGCAATATCTATCCATAGCTATAGTGGTCGGCTTTGGTTTTGGCTTTGGTGATCAGCTTGCGTGGTTGATCTTTGATGTGATTAAAACCGTGTTGCGTATTCCTTTGGGGTGATGGGTGTTAGCTAAAGATTTAAAGCCTGGGGATTGTTACCGCTACGAACGCCAGCTAAGAAAGGTTATCGCCGTCGATAAGTGGCCAACTAACGTGATCTGTTTGACGTTAGAAGGTGTTGAACCAATGGTCCTACTAATGGCCACGTCAAAAGTAAGTTAGCACTATGACTAAAAAAATTGAAATTATGGAACATGAAGACGGTAGCGCCTCTATTTATATTCGCCCTGAGTATGTCGAATACCAGTTCGATAGCTTTGAAGAAGCCCTAGAGGCATTAAGCAACTTGCCGGAGGTAGGCTGATGCCAAGCGGAAAACTAAGGGATGAAATCAAAGATAAAAAACAGGCGCAGCGTGAAGCAGCCGCAAAGCGAAAGCGCATTCAGCGTGAACGCCAATCGGCATTAGGGATCGCCATTGTTGAAGTGTCATTGACTAAGGGCCAGCGCGAAACCTTAGAGATAAACCGAGTTATCCGCGGCGGCCTTCGTGGTGAATATGGCTTAGATGAATATATCGAAACCTTGATCCGCCGTGACAATGAACAGCTTGAAAAACAAATCGCCGCCTTGGGTGATTGCGGTAAATGTAAATCGTCATTACCTGGCGGGTGTGATGGTTTGTTCAAGGGTGATTGCGAATGCTGGCACACGTTCAGCTATCGTGAATTGATGCTTTAAATATTTGGTAGATATTATGAATAAACAAGTTTTAGACCCATGTTCAGGATCTCGGATGATGTGGTTTGATAAGAAAAACCCCTTAGTCGAATTTGGTGATATACGCAGAGAGACAATAACGGTGACAGACCGAACACACAAAGAAGATGGAACCAGGACAATAATCATCGATCCAGATACCTTGATGGATTTTAGGCAATTACCATTTGATGACAATAGCTTTAAGTTAGTTGCCTTTGACCCGCCACATTTAGAAAGGGCAGGGCCTAAAAGTTGGCTAGCGGCTAAGTATGGCAAGTTAAGTGACAACTGGCGTGATGATTTAAAGCAAGGGTTTGTTGAGTGTTTGAGGGTGTTGGAACCTGGAGGAACATTAGTCTTCAAGTGGAATGAAACTCAAGTGAAGGTGCGCGAAGTCATCGAACTTGCACCTATCGCCCCGCTTTTCGGTCAAGTATCTGGCCGAAATGGAATGACTCACTGGCTTGTATTCATGAAGCCTTTAAAAGTTTAGACAATTAAAACAGGATAAATTATGGAAGACTTAAAAAATGTTTTTAAATACGAATACTTAGAAGATGAAGGCTTAGTCAGTATTTTTGCTAATGGCAAACTGGTCACTGAACTTAGTGATGATGACGGCGATCCTGAATCTGTTTTTAATTGGTTTGTTAATACATACAGCAAGACTAATTTGGCGCTTAATTTTGCTGGGTGTGTTAATTGGCAGGATCCAAGCCATGGCCCCGAAGTTGAAAAAGGTGATGAAAAGCTTTTTTGGGTTGCGGTTAAAGTAAAACAATCAAAAACAGCTAGTCAGTCTGTAACTGAAAAGGTGGTCACGTTCTTGGCTCATTACCAAAACAGACCGCTAGAAGTCGATTCAAACGGTGAATGTATTGATGATGACTGCCTTGTTAGTCCGGACGGAGATCCTTGGGAGTCGATAGGCTGGGTTTCTTGTAAAGCTCACAATGAGTTTAATGATTTTTATGAGGCTATCGAATTTAATGATAATTATGAATTGCTGGGCTGGGCTGAGTATGTCGCGCCATCCTTTCACGGCCCATTTTAATGAGTCATTATGAGTGCAGTGAATGCGGCGAGTTTATGGGGTTTTGTAGTTGTGCGTCTAAGCGTGTAATTGAACGCCCGCCACAAAGCGCCCCGGTGTTGAGTGATCCTGAACGCTGGCGCAAAGGGTTTGAGGCTAAGTATTTTATACCGTCACATATTAAGTTTGATCTTGATGACTGCGTATATAAAACCAAGTGCGAAGGTGAACCGTTCGACAAGCTAGCCATTCAAACAAATAACATGTATTCGATTTGGGTTGATGCTTGCCGTTTTGCTTTAAAACAAAACCAAATAACTAAGGGTAAATCTATATGGCGATCATTGCTGATAAGTGTAAGTGTGGCCAGCCGATAACGGTAAGAACTGGCGCGGACTCCACAAGTAAATTTAGGGTGGATGGAAAGCAAGCCATTTACCCTGATGATCTAGACAGAAATTACACTATATTTAGATGTAAATCGTGTCTTGAACCTGTATCAGAAACAGTGGCCAGCTTTAACTATGAATAAAGAAATAACGAATTAACGAACATGAAAATAAAGGGGGGATGATGTCACCAGAGAGCAAGGCCCAGCAAGAGCGTGAAGCGTTTCATTCCGCAGTGGTTAGCCTTGCGAGTGCGTTAGCTAAGGAACTACCAATAAAGACGTTTGTAGAGTTTCTTTCCCGTTTTTTGAATAAAATTAAAATAAAATGTTGACGGTGCGATATGGGTGCGATATATTTAAACCGTTCCCAAGGAACAACTAAGAAGCCCGCCACATCGGCAGGGCGAAAGTTAAGGAAGATAATCATGAAAAAATTCAATTCAACATTCTGCGTAGAAACCACAAAAGTTCAAATGCCTGGCGAGTATGGTTTTCGCCGTATCAAAGAAATTCACGAAACAAGAAATTGGATAAAAGTTGAAGGGTACGCGTGTTCATTTCAGCGTGGCGATATTATTGCTTTTACCAATAAAGATAGTGCAGAAATGTTCCCCGCTTTGGATGACCTATATATGACAGATCAATATGGTTCTGTTTATGAGCGTGGATCTGATGTAAACATGTTTATAGGAAAGCTTAATGGTCGCACATTAAAAAAGTTTCTAAGAGACAATCACATTATTTAACATATCTAGCCGTGCGTTAGGTTTACTCTTGTTCGCGGCCACTGGCCGCTTTTATAAAATGGATTATTTATATGCCTATAAAAAAATCTGTGCGCTTGGTCGATGAAACCATAGAAATCTGCCACAAATTAACACTTGCTGGTGAAACAAATTGGTCAGGGTCACTTAATGCTATGGCCGAGCAGTATAAATTATTGATTGATGACAATATGCCTGAAATGCTGGATAACCAGTGGAACGCCCTTTATTGCGCGTTTAACGGCTACATTCCACACCCTAGCCCGGAAGAAGAAGCTAAACTTTTGCCTTGGCATATCAGTGAGGGTTATCAGTATGATGAACAAGTAAGGCATTTTCTAGGTGATGAAGCTCAAGCGGTGGCGTTCGTTGAGGTGCTTAAGCTTATGTCTCTTTCTCAGAGGTTGTCAGTCATCTATAAGGCCCGCGCTTATTGGAGAAACGGCCCAGCGGTTTAATTGTCGATCGATGTTATAACTAAAATTTTGCAAAAGGATAAAATAATGAGTGGTAAAACTGGCTTAGATTTGTTGATGAAAAAAATTGAAACAGTAATTGGTGGGCATGTTGATGTTATGGCTCTTGAGTATGCGTTTGCCGATTGTGAAATTTACTTTGATGTCGACTACCCTCTTGAGTGGGGGAGCATTGATCCATTAACGATACGCCTTACAAGGGATCAAGACGGGAATACTGTTGAATTAGAACGCTATAATTATGGTGATTCAGTTTTGGCCGCAATCGGTTTTATTGACGGTGACGACGAAAAGTTTGATTTTAAAATTACCCGTGCCTTGAGTCTGGCCGACGAACTCGAAAAGTTAGCCGAAAAAATTAGAGTAAAGTGTGCAAGTAAGGCTGATGAAAAATAGGGGAAGATATGGTAAATCAAGCTGTAGTGCCTCAGGTTTTTGACGTTACAACAACAGATGAAATGGTAAAGGTTTTATGTTCAGAATATACCCATTCTGATAAGTGGCCTATTTTTAAGAATGTTGGGCTTACTGATTCAGCCGCCGCCGAGCTAGCTAAAAAGCATTTGGTCCCGTTGTCTGCGTTAGAGAGGGTTTTTAGTGTGACAAAGGTTTCGCCCCGTTGGATTTTCTATCCAGTAAGCCCGCCGCTTGATGGGCGTTATTTGGTGCGTGATAGTCAGACCTTACCTCAGGTCGAATATGTGGTTATAAATGGCTGTGTTTATGATTATGACATTAAAGCGGCCCGTAAATTAAATTGCGAGTGGGCCTTCATTGGGCCTTATAGATAATTTCCCCCAATCTGCCACTATTTAACATAATGGTTATTATGCGCATAGCCGAAAACCACTTCAGTTAAAATCACCCGTTAACGCCTCAAAACTGGCAGTTTGTTAGCGGCTTTATTCCTCATTTTCAAAACTTAATAATTAGTCAAATTCACCACTATTACAGTTGACCGGGGATCATATCCCAAGCCCGTAAAAGTAACCTTTTCCGCCGTTAAGCGTGACATGTCACAAGGGCTAAAAAGAGCTTGACCACTAAAGGTGACAAATTGACAACTTAAAGTGTTGCAATCTTTGGCCCTTTAATTTAAAGTTCGTCCAACGTGGTGTTTTTGCGTTTTACAAGTCCGTGCCATTTAACCCGCTTGGGGCACAGGCTGTACCGACTTGTAAATAATCGACCTTGTGACATGTCAGCGACTTGGCTTATTAAGTTGGCATCGAGGGAAGCCGCCGCCCCGCAATACCAAGAGCATGTTAGTACCCTGCTATAAGTCGCGGGCGAACACCGACCGCCGAGAGTAGTTCGGCACAACCATTCAAATTAAACAAAACCCGCCTTTCTTGGCGGGTTTTCTCTTTTCTGGGTCCTGAATATGAAATGTGTCATTAGTGCCGCTAGCGAGTTCAAAGGCCGCTTTATCGCTTATGGCGGCGGGAGTGGCGTTTTCGTGTTTTCAAATGAAGTTGCGGCCAAGGCCCAGCAAGCCGCCGAAATGGCGCAGCAAATCCCGGATCCGACATTGACGGTTCAAACAATGGTTTCCATCGGTGGCCTAGTTGTTATTGCGGGCCGCCTGGCATTAGACATTTTTAAAGAAATCGATAAACGCCGCAATGGGAAAAACAAAAGCGAGGGTGACAATGACTAATTTAAAGCTTAAAAATTTTATTCCTCAAGAGTTTGTCCCGGCCGCGCTGCATAAACACCGCGGCGACAAGGCGATTGAGTGCATGGATTATCGGATATTAAACGCCGTTGATTTACTGCGTGACAACCTGCGGGTGTTGGGTTTTGACAATGGCTTCACGGTTAACAACTGGCATATTGGCGGGCCGCGTCAATTTAGTGGGTTAAGAACCCCCGACAGCCCCGACTATTCGCCGACCAGCCAACACACATTTGGCCGCGCGATTGATTTTGTCACGAAAACGCCAATCAAAGAGATCCACAAACACATTATTGATAACCCTTATATCTATTCTGGGATCAAGTTTATCGAAATCGATATCGGTTGGTGTCACATAGATTGTCGCTTAAATAGCGACGGTGCGGCGTTGAAATTATGGAGTCCCAAGCGGGGCTTTGTCAGTGTTGAACAGTATCGAGCTGAGCTTAAGCAGTAGGGCGTTGATGCGGTTTGCGTCATGGGGCGGCTTGTTGTCGCCCTTACTTTTTTGTTTATTGGAGGTTTTATGCGAATCATTTTAATTATGTGCCTGGCCTTAGTGTCATGTTTTACCTTTGCTGACCCGTTGATTGTTGCGCCCGTTGTAGACGAACCCGCATTCGACATTGTGTCGTTGCTGGTCGGTTTGCTGGGTGAAAAATCGGTGTATGTGTTGGTAGCAATTGCCGTCATCGGGTTTGTTTGGGCGCAGTTGCGACAACTTATATCGGCAGAAACCTTGGCGAAGTTGCCTAACTGGGTTGTTTGGTTGCTCGAATTGCTAGCCGCGAATAAGGGCCGCGCGTCGAACGCTATCAATAATCAGCCAGAGCATTATAAAAAATGGGTTGGTTAAAGGCGTTAGCGCAAATTCTTAGTTTGTTTTCTTCCGAGCTTGAAAAATATCGGACAGAAGCAAAACAGATCGCCCGTGACGATAGGAGGTCCAGCATTGATGAATCACCGACGAATGCTAATGTTGAGTTGTTTGGTGCTAGTGCTGGCCGGGTGCGCATCGATGATGACGTCACCAAAAAGCCCGTGCGACCCGACGCCCCCGAAGCTTGAATGGTATGAAACGCAAAACGGCGGTGTTTATTATCCGAAAGAGTCCGCCGCAAAATTGCTTAACTACATTCATGATCTGAAAGAATGCGCAACGTACACTAAAACCAAATAACGAAATTAGGACAAGTTTAGGCCCAGTGCCAATGGGGACCACTATTCCTTATTGAAAGCCCTAACGCGCTGGGCCGCCTTAATTCCGTAGAGGTGGCAAGGTGGCCGAAATAACAAATCTAAACGAAGCCTACCACTGGAATCTAACCCGAATATCAGAAGCTTTTGGCTTGCATCGTGACACAGTCAGAAAACGGCTTAAAGAAGCCGGAGTAAACCCAGCTAGTAAGCGTGGAAACGCTGATTTATACGCTTTGGATAAAGTCGGCCCTGCCTTATTCGGAGGGAGTACGACCCCAGGTAAAAGGCTTGAATATACCCCTGAAGAACTTTGGCCTAAAGACCGTAAAGAGTGGTTTCAATCTGAAAACGAGCGCTTGAAGTTTCAAGAAAATATCAGTGAACTGATCCCAGTGCATGAACACCGGGAAAGCTTACTCAAAACGATTAAAGCGACGGTATCATTTTTTGAAAGCCTATCGGACAAAATGGAACGCCGCCGCAGCTTTACCCCTGATCAGCTTGAAGAACTCGACACGGCCACGGATGAATTTAGGTTAATTCTTCACAATCAATTGTTAGAGATGAAAGATAATGGCTGATTATGCGCGCGCTGAAGATGTCCGCCGTGACGTCATTAACCTGGTTAAACCGCCAGTGCGGGAACCTATATCCGAAAGCGCCCGTCGCTTACTTTATGTTGAACAAAGTGGATCAATGGTTCCGTGGGATGGTGACTTAGTCCCGTACATGTGGGAACCAATGAACTGTTTGCAATCTCGCCGCTATGATGCGGTTGTATTTGCTGGCCCAGCGAGAACCGCTAAAACCGTATCGTTAATTGATGGTTGGATAGCCCACACAATTGTTAATGATCCGGCTGATTTTCTATTGGTGCAAATTACCCAAGATAAAGCGGCTGAACACAGTAAAAAACGCCTATCAAGAGAGTTTGCCGCCAGCCCTGAAATTAAAGCGGCCATGTCCCACCGCGGGCATGACAACAATGTTCACGACAAAATTTTCAAAAGTGGCAACTTTCTAAAAATAGGCTGGCCCACTAAAAACATTTTCGCGTCATCGGATTGGAAGCGAGTAGCCCTAACCGATTATGACCGCATGGAACAAGACATCGGCGGCGAAGGTAGCGGCTTTATTTTAGCGGGTAAACGAACGCAAACATTCATGTCATCTGGCATGGTGTTAGCGGAAAGTAGCCCAGGCTTTTTAATCAGTGACCCGTCATATAAATGCACAGGTCATGAAGCCCCGCCGTCGCCTGGCATTATGTCTTTATATAATCAGGGTGATCGCCGCCTATTTCATTGGCAATGCCCCGACTGTGGCGACTTTTACGAACCCGATTTTAAATTATTGCAATATGATATAAACGAACCCGACCCATACAGGGCGAGTAAAGACGTGTTGTTATCGTGCCCGCATTGCGGCGTTACTCACAGAGAAGACGATAAAACCGGATCCCGTCGCTTTAAGCTGGCTCAAAATCATGGTGGCATTTGGGTTCCTGAAGGTTGTTGGCTGGACCAAAACCGCAAGATGTTAGGCGAGCCGAGAGAAAGCCGCGTCGCGTCGTTTTGGCAAAAAGGCCCCACCGCCGCGTTTCAGTCGTGGAGCCAGTTAGTTTATAAGTACCTGGCCGCGTTGCGAGAGTACGAAAAAACAGGCCAGCTAGAAGATTTACAGGCAACGGTAAACACGGATCAGGGTTGGCCGTTCACGCCGCCCCGCGAACAAGAGCGAACCAGTACCGACTTAATGGACCGTCGCCAAGAGTTAGGACAACGTGTCGTCCCGTCTTGGGTGCGTTTCTTAACGGCATCGGTCGATGTTCAAGGCGGCGCGCTAACCAGTCGTTTTGATGTGTTGGTGCTTGGCTGGGGACCCGATTTAGAACAGATAATTATCGACCGTTTTAAGATTGAAAAGTCAAAGCGTAAAGACCCCGACGACCCGTCAAAGTTTGTCCGTGTTTCACCTGGTCAATATTTAGAAGACTGGGACCGGATCACCGACATGGTGATAAAGCGAACCTATCGCCTCGATGACGACAGCGATCGCTTTATGCCAATCACCATGACCGCATGTGATAGCGGCGGTGAAGATGGGGTAACAGATAACGCCTATGAATATTATCGAGCATTGAAAAAAGAGGGCCTAGCCCGTCGTTTCATGCTGGTTAAGGGGGGCAGCACGATAAACGCCCCCAAGATAAATAAATCATACCCGGATAACTCAAAGCGTTCTGACCGTAAAGCTAAGGCCGTCGGTGATCTGCCCGTGTTTATTCTTAACACAGACAAAATCAAAGACACAGTAAGCCACTCGATAAACCGCACCGAACCAGGGCGGCGTTTTGTGCATTTTCCTAATTGGTTGCCTGAATGGGTGTTCGACGAACTAACCGTCGAAACACGCTGTAAAGCAACGGGGAAATGGTCCAAGCCGTCGAGCAAAAGCCGAAACGAAACATTCGACCTTTTTGTTTATAACTGGGCGTGTATTTACAACAAGAAAGCCGACCGCATCGACTGGGATAATCCCCCCGCTTATGCCCTGCCAATTGAAGAAAACAGCGAAATAATTGTCGGTGATGGTGAGTTAGCGGATCAGCCGCGCCGCCGTCGTCGTCGCCGCTAAAAAGGGTATTTATGTTTACAAAAGACGATCTGGACGCCATTAACGAGGCGATAGCCAGCGGTGAACTGACCGTCAAAATTGATGGTAGAGAAGTCACTTACCGTTCAATTAATGAGTTGCAAAAATCCCGCCGTTTAATTTGTCGTGATCTTAACCGTCAAGCGGGCCGAAAATCGAACCCGCTAGCGGGAATTGTCACGCGAGTTGATAGGGGGATCCGTTGATATGGCAAAAAGCCTCATTGTTAACGCCCGCGGCGAACCATTTGAACGCAGAAGCCAAGCCTATGAAGGGGCAACACAGCCGCCCCGTTCTATGGGGTGGAATGCGTCCAGTGCCGGGCCTAATCGCGCATTAGCGGCCGCAGGTAAAACCCTGCGTAACCGAACGCGGGCAGGGTATCGAAACAGCCTTTTATTAAAATCGGGTATCAATAAAAACGTCACTAACGAAGTGGGCCGCGGCTTCACTTTGATTAGTACCGCCAAAAATGATGATTTTAAAACAGAGCTAAACAACCTTTGGAAAGTCGTATCGACGCAACTTGATCCCTGGGGCGACATGAATTTCGGCGGCATTATTGATTTAGCCGTTCGGTCACGCCGCATGAGTGGTGAAGTGTTTATCCGTCGATTGCGTCGCCGCTTATCGGCTGGGCTAGAAGTCCCGGTCCAAGTCGAAGTATTAGAAGCTGATTTATGCCCTATCGACTTAAACCGCAAGCTAGATAACGGTAATCGCATTGTCCAGGGCGTTGAGTTTCGCGGCAAAGTAAAAGTCGCTTACTGGTTTTATCAGAGTCACCCGGAAGACGGGATCGACTTTGCCAGCTTAAACCAGCTTGACCGCGTCCCAGTAAAAGACGTGATCCACCATTACAAACAGACAAGGCCGGGGCAAGTCAGGGCCGAACCTGAAGCCGCCGTCGCGTTGCTCAAAGACCGCACCTTTGCGGATTATGACGACGCCGAATTGGTACGTAAAAAAGAGCGCGCCGCGTTCACAGGCTTTTTATATCGAGAGTCATTCGATGAAGACGACTGGGAGTTTGACCCCACCACAGGTAAACCGCTGTATGACGACGGCGAGGGTGCGCCAGAGCAAACCTCTGTTACCGCCGGAACCATGTTAAGAGGTGTGCCAGGTGAGAAGTTAGAACAGTTCGACGGTGACAACACGGGGCAAGGTTACAAGGACTTTGTCCGTTGGCAAGCGTTACAGCTCGCCGCGGGATTAGAGATCCCTTACTCGTTATTAACGGGCGATTGGTCGGGGCTTAATGACCGATTGGTTCGCGCGTTTTTAAATGAATACCGTCGCGGTATCGCCTTTGACCAAACCAACTTATCCGGCTTTCAAGTGGCGTTTAAAATTTGGCGCTGGGTGATAGAAGCCGCGGTTTCTGTTGGCCGCTTATATGCCCCCGGTTTTGCTAATGACCCTTATCAATATTTGATGTTGGACATTCGCCCGGATGCGTTCAAGCACTTACACCCGGAACAAGAGATTAACGCCCGTAAAAAGGCGGTTGACTCGAACATATCTAACATCGAAGTCGAAGCCGCGGATCATGGCCGTGACATTGAGGACAACATGCGCCGCAATGCCAAGGCAAGAAAACGCTGGCAAGAGATTTGTGCAGAAGAAGGCGTCGAAAACCCCGGCACTATGACCGGGATATTTAGCGAGCCCGAAACCAGCGAGGAACCAGGCGAATGAATAAAAACCTAGCACTTGATTTCTTGATGTCGCGCCCCTGGGCGTTAGAGCAAGGTTATCTTGACATCATGACCGGGTTATCGGCCAGAGACTTAGACAATCTTGATCTATCGTCGTTAAAGCTATCCGCTAACCAAGTGGCTGAAGGTGTGGCCACAGCGTTAGAGGGTAAATCGGGGCGCGCCGTCACCCGCGGCATGGAGATCCGCGGCGACGTCGCAATCATTCATGTAAACGGGGTTATTAGCCGTTATGCGGGCATGTTTGATGACATTTGCGGCGGAACCTCAACGCAAAACCTAGCCAAAGACTGGACCGCCGCGACTGAGCGTCACGACGTAAACAGCATTGTGCTTTATATCGATAGCCCCGGTGGTCATGCCGACGGCATTCATGAGTTTGCCGAAATGGTTTACCAAGGCCGCGGTGACAAACATGTCGTCGCCTATGTCGGCGGCAGTGCTTGCAGCGCCGCTTACTGGATAGCCAGCGCCGCGGATGAAGTGGTTATCGACGCCACAGGCCGCGCCGGGTCAATCGGTACGGTGTTGAATATTCGCCGCCGTAAAGCTACCGACTCCGACCCAATAGAAACCCTTGAAATTGTGTCGAGTCAGTCACCCAATAAGCGCCTAGACCCTTTTGAGAAAGAGGGTCGCGACGCTTATCAAAGTGAAATGGACCAACTCGCCGATGTGTTTATCGATCGCGTGTCGCGCAATATGAATGTTGACCGCGACACAGTGTTAAACGATTTCGGTAAAGGTGGGGTGTTAGTTGGCCAGTTGGCCGTTGATAAAGGTATGGCGCATCGACTAGGCAGTTTAGAAGGTGTTGTCAGTGAACTACAAAACAGGAAACGAAAGCCAATGAGTAAAGAAAGTAAAGGCCCAAGCGCCAAAGGCACAACAGGCGCTAGCGTTATCGCCTTAAATTTACCAGGTGCAGAAGCGGCCAGCGTTGAACAGATTGTCGCGGCCATTACCGCCGAACGTCCTGATGTGATTGCCGCATTAGTTCCCGCGCCTGAAGTTACCGCGCTTGAGTCAGCCGAAGCAATCGCCGCCGCTTGTGCAAGTGCGGGGATCCCGGCTATGTCAGCAAGCTTGTTAAAACCTGGCGTCACTAAAGCCGCCGCTGAACAACAAATTAAGGCCGCAACTGAGTTGAAAGACACGTTAGCCGCCGCGGGTTTAAGTGCCTCGTTTGACTCATTGGTTAGCCATGTTAGCGACCCGGTTAAACTAGCTGGTTTAGTTGCGCATGAAATCCAGGCGCAAGGCGACGAGTCCGGCAATTCTAGCCGCCAAGTTATCGGTGATGGTGGCAAGACTAAGGCGTCACTCAATACCAAACAAATTTACGCTAACCGTTAGGCTGGCGTGGATACCCTAACCCTTAGTTTTTAACCTCATTTATCAGGAATACGATAATGGAAAATTACAGTTTAGCGCCGCGTAAAAGCGCGCACGTATTAGGTGAAGTGCCTTTTTTATCAAAAGATGAAGTGGTTATCGCCACGGGCCAACTGGCTAATGCAACGGTATTAGGCAAAAAAGATGATGGCACGTTTATTCAGTTAGACGTTGCCGCCGAAGCGACAGAAGCGACCGCCGCGGCCGCGGTGTTATTTGGCTTTGTTAATGCCAATGATGCCCCCGCCCCTGGCTTGGCACATACCCGTTTAACGGCCGTTGATGCGTCTAAGTTGGTGTGGCCTGAAGGTATCACAGAGCCGCAAAAGACCGCCGCCCTTGCAGAGTTAGCCGCGCTTCACATTATCGCCCGCTAATCCGCTTTTAAACCCCTTTAAGTAAGAGAGTCATTATCATGGAATTAGAACAAGCACTGAGTTCTGAAAAGTTCACCACTAAGAGCCTAACGGCTTCAATCAATAACGCCATAGTGCCTAAAACCCGTTTGGCTGAATTGAAGATCTTCCAAGAACGCGGCATTCGTACCACGTCGGTTGATATCGAATACAAAGACGGCCAAATCATCCTTGTGCCAGAGAAAGAGCGCGGCGCAGATGGTACGCGCATGGATGACCGCGACCGCAATATCTACACGTTCCGCGCTGTGCATTTGCCGCTTGAAGCGGGGATCATGGCTGATGACATCCAAAACACGCGCGCCTTTGGCAGTGAAGACGAACTCGAAGACCTGGACGCATTGATCAGCGAGAAGCACGAAGATCACCGCTTAAGCCTGGATGCGACTATCGAGTTTCACCGCTTTGGTGCGCTGTTCGGTAAAATCATTGGCGCTAAAGGTACTGTGATCGAAGACCTTTACGCTAAGTTTGGTATTCCTGTGAATAAAAATGTCTATCACGACATCGACTTCACTAAGCCTATTAAAACCCAGTTGCTAGGGGTGAAGCGTGAGTCTGAAACTAATCAAAAGGGCATTAAAGGCAAGCGTTACCGCGGCCTGTGTACCCCTGCTTTCTTTGATTCATTGATGGAAGATGAAAGCTTTGTTAAGGCGTTTGAGCGTTTTAACAATGGCGCGGCGTTACGTGATGATGTCCGTTCAGGTGTGTTCTGGCAGGGCGTTTACTGGGAAGAATGCGATCAGCAAGTGCAAGATGCCAAGTTTATGAAAGACGGTGAAGCGGTTGTCTTCCCTGAAGATAAGCCAGGTTTGTTCTTAACTCGCTTTGCCCCTGCTAACTATAACGAAACCGTTAATACTGTTGGTTTGCCTTACTACTCGAAAGCCGAGCCTAAGCGCATGGGTAAAGGTGTGGACATTGAATCACAGTCAAACGTGATTAACGTCTGTACTAGCCCGTTAGCGGTTCGTCGTTTACGTATTAAAGCGGCGTAATGCGTGACCCGTTCAAACGGGCCAGCCGTCGGATAGTTCGGCGGCTGGGGAAGCCTGTGGTGATCACCACGGCCAATGGCGTTCGCATCGACAAGATCAAAGGGGTGTATAGCGCCCCTGAAGAAGATGCGCTCGTTAAAGGCCGCAAAGGTGGTTTGGCACTGAAAACGCGGTCCGCGACATTAACTGTCTGTGATGATGATATCGATTGTCGGCAATTGTCGACCGATTGGCGGATCATCGTGCCTCATGTCAACCGGGAGTTTTTCCCGGCTGAACATCTTAATGATGGTGACGGTTGCACGGTGATCTATTTAGCTGATGCCTTGACCCCGTCGCCCGATATGGACGAACAAGGCAATGAGTCAAAGTGGCGTTGATGTAAAAATTAACTTTGCCCGTGAATTGCAACAGGCTAGCGCCGCGTTGCAATCGACCCCTAAGCAACTTGAGTTAGCGGGCCAGCGAGCAATTAGAAAAACAATGCGTTGGTTACAAACTCGCATTGCGCGTGAACTGTCCCAAACCTTGGGCTTTGCTCAAAAACTATTAAAACCCCGCTTAGTCATTAAAACCGTTGGTAGAGGTGCGGATCAGGTCACGATATTGTGGCTTGGCACTGCGCCTATGTTGGCTGAAAAAGTCGGCAGACCAAGACAGACTAAAGCGGGGGTTTCTTTAGGTAAGCGTCGTTATGAAGGGGCGTTCGTGGCGGATATGTACGGCTATGATAGTGCCGTTTGGATCCGGGCCAGTCGCAATAATGGCCAATACGACACAACATCTAAACAACGCAAGCCGAACCCTAACGCGATTTCAAAGAAGATGCGCGGCCGTTTCCCAGTTCAACACATTGCGGTTGATATGGGGGATCATGCGGCTGAAGTCTTTAAACGATTTGAAGCTAGGATCCCTGATGAATTTAGAAAAATCCTTGGCCAAGAACTTAATTATGTGGTGAATCATGAGCGATAACCCAACGTCACTAACAGACTTTACCCCGTTACATGAAGCCATGATAACCGCGCTAAAAGCGAAAATGGGTTACATAAAAACGGTTGAAGCCTACGACCCCACCACAGAGAGTGACGGCGGACAGCATAGCTTAGTAAAAACCCCCGCGGTGTTAATTGAGCTAGCCGAACTTAGACCAGGTAAACCCCTTGGTGATGGTCGCCAAGCGTTTAGTTGCGAGTTTATTTTTCACTGTATTTTGTCAACAGCCACTAAGAATGTGGAATTAGAGATCCGCAACTATGCGGCCGCAGTCGCTAGGGTGGTTTATAAAAACCGCTGGGGCTTTCCTAATGCCGCCGAATTGCCGGACGATATCGGCGCTTATCCTGGTGTATTCAAACCCGGTGATAAGGGCTTTGAATCTTGGGTGGTGTCGTTTCGTCAGAATGTGTTTTTAGGTGATGTCGACGTTAACCAAGAAGCGATCCCGACTGAAGTGTTTTATAACATGGCCCCTGAAATTGGCGCAGCACATAAAGACGATTACACAAAAGGCTAAGCATGATCGACATATTTGAATTGTCCGACCGTATAGAGGCCCTTGAACGAGCTGTGGCTGAAATGGTTGTTCGCGGTGTGATAAGCGAAGCTGACCCCGCGCGGGGTCAATATGGCATGGTCAGGGTGACTTATGGAAGCGTTGACAAACCAATGATAACCGCCTGGCTACCCGTTAAGCCTATTCGAGCGGGTAAGGCGGTGGTGTGGTGGTTTCCTGAAGTTGGCGAGGGGGTGACGGTGATATCACCCGGCGATCTGAGAATGGGTGAAGTCTTTCCCGGCAGTTTTCACGCCAAGCGCCCCGCGCCCAGCAATGACCCTAATGTGTTCCTGGTGCAGTTTGGCGACGGCTCAAGTGTTGAGCATAACCGCGAACAGCACACGCTAAAAATTGTCAACGCGGGCGACATCGATGTCACCACGCCAGAGCAAATAAAAATGACCGCCAGTAAGGGTTTTGTGATGATCGGGAATATCGAACATCAAGGCGATACACACACCACGGGCAACATTGCCGCCGATAAAGATATCAGCGATAAGACCCGCAGCATGGAGGCGGACCGCGGCATTTATAACGGCCACGATCACCCACACGGCACACCGAATACCAGCAAGCCAAATCAACAACAGTAATTCTTTATTTGACGAATTAACGAATTAACGAACCCGTTAACCAAGCAATCAACAAAGGTCGACAATGAAAACAGGCACTGATCGAGAATCGGGGCGGGTGATTAGTGGGGTCCCGTATTTACGCCAGCGTTTAGCTGATGTGATAAATACCCCGCTTGGGTCATTAGTCGCCCGGCGTGAGTTTGGTTCGAGAATGTATGAAATGACCGACCGCAATATCGACCGCCGCTTCTATATGGATGCGTATGTCAGATTAACAGAAGCGGTAAACAATCCGGCCAATGGTTTAGATGATTTTAAATTAGACGAAATGACCGTGACCCCCATTGGTGGCGGTCTGGTCGAGTTTGGTTTATTCGGGACATATTTGTCTAACGGAAAGCCGGTCACAATAGAAGGAATTATCCTCGATGTCTGAAGGTATCAATTTAGCCCTATTGCCGCCGCTTGATGTAGTGCTGCAAGTCGACCTTGAAGCGATTATCGCCGATATAGCCAGCCGCGCCGCGTTAGAAAATGCGAGTCCGGCGGATCCCGCTTATCGGGTGGCGTTAGCCGCGGCCTATCGTGAAATGATGTTAAGGCAGGATGCTAACGAACAAGCAAAAGGGTTAATGCTGGCGTTTGCAGTTGGCCCGCAACTGGATCACCTGGGGGCAACCTATTACAAAAACCCGAACGGCAGCCCAGTGCTTAGGCTTAAGGATGAAATCGACGCTGACTTTAAATCGCGGCTTCAGTTGTCGACAGAGGGGCTTTCTGTCGCTGGACCTGAAGGGTCTTATAAGTATCACGCTAAAAGCGCCCATGCCGATGTTAAATCGGTTCAGGTGTTAAGCCCTGCCCCGGTTGAAATTGAGTTATGTATTTTAAGTTATGTTGGTAATGGGGTGGCTTCTCAGGAAGTGCTTGATGCTGTGAATGCAACAACTCAGCTAAACAGACCGCTTGCCGACTTAGTGACAACGTATTCGGCCGATATCATTGAATATCAAATCACCGCTACGCTTTATGTTAAATCAACCCCTGATCCCGCTTTAGTCAAAGCCGCGTCAGAGATTAGCGCGGCTAAGTTTGGGATATCAAAACATTATTTTAATTCAAAAGTGAAAGAGTCTTCAGTTCATGCTGCGTTAACCGTCGAGGGTGTCGAATATGTAGAGCTGACTGATTGGAATGATATTGAGTGCGGCGCTAAACAAGCGCCGTTTTGCACTCAAATTAATGTCATTTTATCGATTATATAAGGCGGTTAATAATGGAAAAGATTTCTATATTGCCGCCGAACTTATCAGACTTAGAGCGCGCTCTTGATGTTGCGATTGCCAGAATTGAAGACGTCAACATCCCTATTTCCACATTGTGGGACCCGTGGGCATGTCCTATTGATGTGTTGCCTTATTTAGCCTGGGCGCTGTCGGTGGATTTTTGGCGTTCTGACTGGTCAGAGGCTGTGAAACGTAAAGTTGTTGCCAATGCAAAGTTAATTCATAGCAAAAAAGGCACCCGTCAAGCGGTAGAACGTGCAATCGCTGGTGTGTTTGGGTCGAGCGAGATCAAAGAGTGGTTTGAGTTTGAACCGCGTAAAACGCCCGGGACATTTGTTGTCAATGCAATTGTTGGTGACGATGGAATAAATAGTCGCACCATTTCAGACTTAACGATTGCCATTGATAACGCAAAACGTAAATCAGCCCACTACACATTAAGAGTGACATTAAGCGCCGATGGTTTGCATCAAATCGCATTAGCTGGATTAAGTGCGCCGCTGATTGTAGTTGAACCATACAGCATCCGCGAATTGATGTCAGAGGGATTAACCCTAGTTGCCGCTGGAATCATTGCGGCGCAAATAACAACAGTTGAGGCGATAGAATGACGCAACAATTTTTTACTGTACTTACTAATGTTGGCGCGGCTGCGTTGGCTAACTCAATTGCATTGGGGCAAGACCTGGCTATTACCACGTTTGCGGTGGGTGATGGTGGCGGAGCTGCTTACGCCCCCACGGTCGAGCAGCTTAAAGCCTCAACCGCATTGGTAAATAAAACCTATAGCGGTGGGGTTAATGAGCTAAAGAGTGATCCAGATAACCCCGCTAGATTTTATATTGAAGGTGTAGTCCCGGTGGCAGAGGGTGGGTGGACAGTAAGAGAGGCTGGATGGTTTTTATCGAACGGTGAAATGTTTGCGGTCACTAAATTTCCACCTAGCTATAAGAGCGTTCCGGCCGACGGGGCCGCCACTGAATTACCCGTTAGAACGTATATCGCCACAGGGGCTGTCGATAATGTGGTGCTAAAAATAGATCCTACTATTGTCATGGCTTCTCGTAGTTATGTTGACTCTGCCGTTGCAGGACTTAAATCAGAAACAGAAAGCGCACTCGCATCACATGTTCATAAAACATTAATTATAAACCCCGTTACTAACACAGTAATTGTTGCTGGCGCTCAACATCAAACAATTGTTTATGACGACGGCACATCAAAAATATTAAAAATCGATGGTTCAAAATTAAACGTCGGTGATGTCATTGAAGTTCAAAAATCAGCATTAGCAGGCCGTATCGATATAACAAACACGTCTGGAAATATTGAGATTTCATCAGGTGTATCAGAAGCTAGTCATTATTATCCTTCTGGTAAAACTGCAATCTTGTTTTTTGAGTGTGTTGGCGCGAATAAAATAAAATACAAAGGGAAACTATAATGAATTTAAGCGAGGTAGATTCAAGCGGTAGCGGCAGCGGTGTTGAGCTTGATGATAGTACGCTGATGTGGAAGCCTACTACGGCCACATCTAAATCACCCGAATACCCAACTGTAAAAGTTTCAAATCTAAACTTAACTGCAAATTTAGCTGAAGCTATCAACATTAAAATACCAGATGGTAAAAAAGCCATTTTACTTTCTGCGTCGATTTATATGGGCGGTACATCGGCTATTAAATTGCAATTAGAGCTAGATGGCGTTTTGCGTGTAAATGAAACAAATACAAGCCAACAGCCCGGCTGGGGAATTTCTCTGCTCGGTGTTGGTGTTAATAGTAGTTTATCTTTTACTACTGGTAGTGATGGGCTAGGCCGACCAAATAACATTGCAAATGTTGTTTTTCGCGACAGGCTGATTATTAGAGCGTCAGAGCCTAATACAACAAGTGGATCAGTCGCAGTAACATACATTCTTGTGAAAGGATAAATTATGCAGCAAATAGAAAAAAATGGCGTTGTCATTACAACCCAGGCAAATGCCGTGTTTGATTATGCTAATAGTGGTGTATCACCTGCAATCCGCTTAATAACAATCGGCGCAATGCAAAGCCGCTTCACACTAGATGAAGAAGTTGCAATCGTTGACGGCACTGACAGTCGCGCCAAGGTTTTTCGTGACAGATTACTAAACGCTAAATGTGCTGATTTAGACCTTGATGAACTGCGATACGGCATTGCATACCTTGTCAACTTTCTCAGTGCTGCTGGAGTCTTAAATGCTGTTGATGAAGTCACTCGAACGAATGAATTGCTTCAAGACGGCACTGAGAGTGAACGTTATATCGGTGTGTAGCGTTTAATAATTGAACCAAACAATGTTTTACCCTTTGCCCAGCATTTGCTGGGCTTTTTTATATCTATAGCTAGGAGATAGACCAATGGCCGCAGATTACCTTCACGGTGTCGAACAGTATTTTCTTGAAAACACCAATCGACCTATCGAAGTATTAGCCGCAAGCGTGATTGGACTTGTGGCCACGGCAGATGATGCCGACGCACTAACCTTTCCCCTTAATAAACCTGTGTTAGTCAACGGTGAATCATTCATGGCCAAGGCGGGCGTGTCGGGTTCATTGCGTGAAGCATTAGAAGATATTTACCGTCAAGCTGGCGCGCTAGTTGTGGTGGTTCGTGTAGCTGAAGAAGCTATCGAAGCCGATCAGATAGCAGCAATAGTCGGAACGATCGACAACGAAAATAACTCGTTTACCGGGCTAAAGGCGTTGTTGTCTGCTGAAGCCTTGTTAGGCTTGCGCCCGCGTTTAATTATTGCTCCTGAATTTAGTTATTTAACGGCCGTTGGTGCAGAAGTAGAGGTTATCGCTAAGAAGCTAAACGGAACGCCAATTATCGACGGCGACCATACCGCTGGCTATTCGGCAGTGATCGCCCAAGCGGCCCTTTATGATGAAGCCTATTTCGTAAACGGCGGTTTTGTTTTCTTTGATGCCGTTGCCAAGCAAGAGGTTGAACGCTTTATGTCGGCCACTGTTGCCGGGGTGATTGCCCGTGTCGATAGCGAAGAAGGATATTGGAACAGCCCGTCAAACCGTAAGGTTTACGGCGTACTACGTACAGTTGAAACCATTGATCACGCCATTGGCAGTTCAACAAGTAAGGCTAACTTGTATAACCAGCAACACGTTACTGTTGCTGTTAATCAGCAAGGCGGCTGGTTCTTGTGGGGCAACCGTTTAACCAACGGCACTATGTTACCGCACCAACGGATCCGCTATATCGTCGGTGATTCAATCCTGTATGCGCATCAATCAATGCTTGATCGCAATGCGACAAAGGGCTATGTCGACGGTGTTAAAAACCGCGTTAATAACCTGCTGCGCCGTTTAATCAGTCGTAGCGTGATTTCAGGCGGTGAGTGTTGGCTTGATAACGAACTGAACGTCGCGGCGATTGGTACGGGCCAAGTGTATTGGGATTATGACTTAGGCTTCTATGATGTCGCTGAGCGTATGACTTTCCGTCAGCATGTAACCGACCGTTACAACGAAGCCATTTTCAACTAATCGATAGCGTCATTCATTCAATATAGGAGCCTGTTTACATGGCTAAATTACCCACTATCGTTACCGACATTAACTGTTTCATCAAAGAAACCAGTTTTGCAGGTGTCGCAAATAAAGCCACTTTGCCTAAAGTTGTTTCAAAAACCGTTGATATGGTGCTGGCTGGTGTGGCTGGTGATATCGAACGCGATATCGGCAAGCTGGAAAAGTTAGAGTCGGATATCACGATTTCTGATTATTCGTCGATGGTGCTGGATCTTATCGGTAGCCGTTCAAGCCGTGAAGAAACCCTCACCTTGCGAGGCGCGCTCGATGTCGGCGACAAGATTTCGACGTTAGTCGTTAAAATGCAAGGTTACTGGAAAGGCGTTGAATTTAACGAGCTTGAGCCAGAAAAAGAAGCCACGACCAAGTTTTCAATTGCGGTCGAGGTTTATACCTTTGAACTGGACGGCAAAGAAATCATTCACATCGATAAGATGAACAACGTGTTTCGCGTTAACGGCAAAGACCGCAACAAAGAGATCCGCCAGGCATTAGCCCAATAAGCGCATAGTTTATTAACCTGGATAGTTTTTTCATTATTCGCCCCGTCGGCTAGTCGCCCGCGGGGCTTTTTTATAGAGATAAAGCGCTATGAGTAAAAATACAGTTATTACCTTGGTTAACCCTATTAAGCGTGGGGATACCGAAATAAAAGAAATCATTCTTACCAAGCCGACCGCTGGCCATTTGCGCGGCCTGAAAACGGCGAACGTGGTTGAGTTGGATTTTGATAGCCACAAGAAGCTTGTGCCGCGTTTAACTGATCTCACTGAAGCTGAGTTCTTAAGCTTGGACGTTGAAGACGTGTTGACGATACAAACTGAGGTGGCGGGTTTTTTCGTGGCCTCGAAGCTATCCCAGCTTGCGTAATGGAGCTTGAAGCCGATCTGTTCTTGACGTTTCAAGGATGGGGTCCGGCTGATACTGCGCCAATGTATTTAGATGAATTGATTCATTGGCACAGGATAGCGAGCGAACGCCGCGAAAGCGACGATTAATAAAAGGCCGGGTGATCACTGATCGCCCGGCCTTTTTTTGTATGGGTTTTCAGGGGGTGTCACTTGGCTGATACAAACATGAAAATGAACCTGGTCATGGGGCTGATTGATAAAATCACGTCCCCTATCCGTAAGGTGACAAAGGGAACAACAGATCTAGCGGAAAAGGTTAAGGCGAGTCAGTCGGAACTTAAAAAACTGGGTGCAACAACTAAAGATATTGAGCATTTCCGCAAGCTAAAAGCCGCGACCTTGCAGTCGTCAGAAGCGTTAACCGCCGCCAAAGCAAAAGCCGCCGATTTAGCCCGGCAGATGCAGCAAACCCAAAACCCGACCCGTAAACTGACGGCCGAGTTTAAGCGCGCCCAGGCTGAAGTGACACGCTTGTCATCGAGTCACCAGCGCGAACAAACCGAATTGCAGCAATTACGGTCCCGGCTTCAAGGTGCTGGAGTCTCTACAAAAAAACTGACCGATGCGACCCGGCTGATCCGCGAGCAAACGAGTAAATACAACCGTGAGCTTGAGAAAAACCAAAACCAGCTAGATAGAACCGCATCAAAGCAAAAAGAGCTAGCAAAAATCCGCGAGCGTAACAGCGAGTTAAAAACCAGTGCCGCCACCGACATGATAGGCGTCGCGGCGGCTGTGTACGGGGTTAAAAGCTTGGCCGATGCTTACGGCGAGGTGTCGCTCGCCCAGGGTGAAATTAAGTCATTAGGCATTAAAGATGACGGTATAAAGGCAATTACTAAGGCGGCTCGTGAATTTTCGTCAGAGTTTCGCGGCACGACGACAACTGACTTTATTAAAGCGTCTTATGACATTAAGTCGGGTATTGCGTCGCTCAGTGATGAAGCGGTCGGCGGATTTACGCGAATAGCAGCATTAACCGCTACCGGGACCAAGTCGTCGGTTGGAACTATGACGGATCTATTTGCGTCAGGGTATGCTACTTACCGAGAGCAATTTAACAAATTTGGTGAATCGGTCATCAAAGATTGGGACAAGCTGTCAACTGCTGATCGTGATATGGAGTTCGGCAAATACTTTAGTGCGGGTATTTCGGCGTCAGTACAACAGTTCAAAACTGATGGTGACAAGATCAGTCAATTTATGAGTGGATTAGGTGCGTCGGCGACACAAGCTAAACAATCATTCGCCGAGCAATTGGCGGTGGGTGGCATGTTGTCTGCTGCGTTCCAGGGCGGACAAGCGGCGACTAAATATCAGTCGTTCTTAGCTAATGCGGGTAAAGCATCCGAAGCGCTTGGGATCCAGGTACATGATGCTAATGGCGCATTACTGTCAACTGGGGATATATTAACGTCGATTAGCGACAAATACGGCGGTGCGTTAACTGACATCGACAAGCAAGAGTTAACCAAGGCGTTTGGTACTAAAGAAGCCGTCGACATGATCGACATGCTACTGCCAAAAATAACAGAGTTAAAAGAAAAAACTGGGACTATGCAAGGCGAGCTTAAAAA
>TARA_R110002033_G_scaffold171188_2_pt1 | contig 40413 bp, 39 predicted proteins | sample TARA_R110002033 | Tara Oceans TARA_R110002033 (sample SAMEA4397051) | marine metagenome | biome: Polar Biome; feature: [SRF] surface water layer (ENVO:00010504); material: water (ENVO:00002006), including particulate matter (ENVO:01000060) such as... | depth 5 m
GAATAATATTGGCGTCTTCAGAATCTAATGACAAGCCATCAACTTGAGCCGATATTGCTTCTTCAAAATCCTTAAATGATGCATCTAAAGCTGAAAGTTCTTCTTCACTCAGTCCAGCTTCTGAATCAACCAGTTCAGATTCAACAGGTTCAGGTTCAGGCTCAACAAACTCGACCTCATCTAACTCTTCTACAGACGGCTCAGATGTCGCCTCTTGTAATAAATCATCAAGATAACGCTGGACAGCTAATTGAGGCCCAACTAAAACTGCTTCTTTACTCTTTGTGTCTTTCATAAACTGTTACTATCCCGCTGGGTTCAGCAAAGAATCCATCAGACTTGCGTAAGCCTTAATTCCTCGAGCATTAGGATCCAGTGCCGAAGGAGCAATACCAGCTGTACTGGCATCTCTTAACTTCGTGTCTACTGGAATCACCGAATGCCATACCAACTCTTCATAGGTATCTTTTAAGCTACGTAAGCTTTTATTGGAAGCCTGAGTACGGCGATCAAAAAGAGTTGGCACAATCAAAAATGGCACTGGACGTTTTCTTGCCCTGTTTATCATGGTCAATGTTCTGACCATTCTTTCTAAACCTTTTATCGCTAAGAACTCAGTTTGTACAGGTATCACTAGTTGCTGACAAGCCGCCAAAGCATTAATCATCAACACACCAAGTACAGGAGGGCTATCGATTAACACATAATCGTAGTCATCCCATAAAATTGCCAGTGTTTTAGAAATAACCAATCCCATACCACCTTGAGCTTGGGCATGACGCTCTAACGTTGCCAATGCTGTAGATGCTGGCATTAAAGATAAATTGGGATGGCCTGTTTCTAATATTAACGATGCAGGTAACTCTTCTGGAATTTTTCCAGTCGCCTGAAAAAGGTTGTAAGCACTCTTTTCTATAGAATCAGGATCAAAGCGAAAATAACTCGTCAGTGAGCCATGCGGGTCAAGATCAATCATTAATACCCGATGACCAGCGTCAGCCAACAACCCTGCTAAAGAAACTACTGTGGTCGTTTTACCAACGCCGCCTTTCTGATTCGCCACTGCCCAAATGTGCACTCTGACTCCCCTGATACCCTATGCTGTTATTTTGCTTACGAATTCCTTGCAATCATATACAGTAACACGCTATTGAAACAAGTAATCATAGAGATTATCAGCCTCACGCTTACTAATTCGCAAGATTACACGGCGATTTTGCTGACGAGCATAATCATTTGTGTTTCTTACTTTAGGATGTTCGCTGGAAAAACCGATTGGCGCGATCATTTTTGGGTCTACCCCTCTATAAACCAGCTCATCCACAACAGAGGAAGAGCGCAAACTAGACAAGTGCCAATTCGAAATTAAACGTCTTGAATTAACTGGCAAGTCATCCGTATTGCCCTCAACCAATATCACTGAAGGATGCACCTTTAGAATGTTTGCAACTAGGATTAATAAGGCGACAGCTTCATTCGTTAAATCGTACTCCCCTTGACCAAACAATAAACCAGACTTCAACTCCAAACTTACCCAATCTGCTGATTCAGTGACAGATATTTGACCTGATGCATGTAGTCCTGAAAATTGATTTTCTACGACTTGACTTAATAATGCGTAAACAGCAGAGGAGTTACTCTCCTCTATCGTTGGAGGCGCAGCAGGAATAGGTTTTGTTTCAACCACTTCAATATCTTTTGGCTCACCAATAATAGGTTCGCCAATATTAATAGGCTTAATCGACTTTTGAACAGCATCAAAAACACCATGAAGGGTTTCTTTCAGCCGTTGTTCATCACCTGAGTTCTTTAATGAAAGGGAATATAGCGCCACAAAAAAAGCGAATAACAGAGTGATGAAATCAGCATAAGAAAGTATCCAACGGTCTCGGCCTTGTGCACCAGATGGTGGTGACTTAGTCACCACACGACGACGCCTCGATACCCGAGGTGGAGTATCACTCATAAGTATTAAGCTCTAACTCTAATCTGTATGGATGCTTACCTGTGGCAATACCACAAATACCATCAATAAGTAGTTGATGGAACAGAAGCTCTTTATCAACATAGCCAGTTAACTTCTTAGTAATGGGAAAAATGACTAAGTTGGCAAAGCCTTGGCCGTAAAGCGTAGAAACGAAAGCGACAGCAATACCATGCCCTAATGCTTCTGGACTATCTAAATTCGCCATAGCTTGAATCAGACCTAGTACCGAGCCCATGATCCCTAAAGTGGGCGCATACCCTCCTATTGATTCAATAAATGACACACTCTTCATTCGTTTATCATAAATACGAACAGCATCATCATGAAGTCTATCAGCCAATAAGTCAGGATCAGTACCATCAATAGCCATTTGCAAGGCTCGGCTCGAAAAACGGTTATTCAACGCTTCAATATCAGACTCTAACGCAAGCAAGGAAAGCCTTCTAGCTTTATGGGCTAGGTTGCTTATCAATGCACGGGCAGAGTTGAAATCATAAACAGGAGGGAAAAGGCTCCACTTAATCAAAACAAGAGCACGAGCTGCCTCTTGAATACTACTTTGAATAAGTGTAGCGCCAATACTACCAACAATAACGATGATAGCGGAAGGCAGGTTAAGAAGAAGGATTATCTCGCCTCCTCCTAACCAGTTAGCTAGAAATACGGAGCTGAAAGCAATTAATAGTCCTGCTAAGGTAACAAAATCCACTAGCCGACCTCACGTGCAATGCGCTCACCAATATGCTCTAAGTCAATAATATCATCCGCTAAATTAGCTTTTTCTACTGCCATTGGCATACCGTAGATCACACAAGACTCTTCACTTTGAATCCAGACTCTCGAACCTGAATTCTTTAGCATACGAGCACCTTCGCGACCATCAACACCCATACCAGTCATGACAACAGATAGTACTTTTCCCGGATAACATTTTGACGCTGAACCAAAAGTAACATCTACAGAAGGTTTGTAGTTTAGACGCTCATCCCCATCAAGAATACGGACACAACCGCCATTTCGAGGATCAATCATCATTTGCTTTCCACCCGGAGCTAATAAAGCAACACCAGCTTGCAAACGATCACCGTCTTGCGCTTCTTTTACTGTAATCTGGCAGATATTGTTTAACCGCTCAGCAAAAGCTCCAGTAAATGCAGCTGGCATATGCTGAACCAACACGAGAGGCGCCGCAAAGTCTTTAGGCAATTTACTTAATACCGCTTGCAAAGCCATAGGACCACCAGTAGATGTGCCTATGGCAACAAGGCTCACTCGCTTTCTCACACGCGGAATAATAACACCACGCTCAGTTACAATCGGCTTGGGAGCCTCACGTGGAGCAAGCGCAGCAACAGGTCTTCTATCACCTGCAAATCGAGTTCTAGCTACAGCCAGTACCCGATCAACCAATGCACGCTTAACTACAGCCGAATCACGAGAGATATCCTCAAAGTTCTTCGGCATAAAATCAACTGCACCGGCCTCTAAAGCATCTAGAGTAACCTTTGCTCCCTCATGAGTTAATGAGGAAAACATAAGCACAGGCGTTGGCTTAAGCTTCATAATATTGACTACAGCAGCGATACCATCTAACACAGGCATCTCATAATCCATAGTAACAACATCAGGCGATAAGGATTGAACCTTATCTATCGCCTCCCTTCCATTATTTGCAGTACCAACAACGGTTAGTCTAGGATCGGCTTCAAATATTTCGACAAGACGGCGTCTAAAGAAACCTGAATCATCAACAACCAGCACCTTAACAGGCATATCACATCCCCTAAATGAAAAACTTATTACCTAGATGCGTAACACTTAAGCATACTAGGAACATCCAGAATCAATGCAATACGACCATCACCTGTAATTGTTGCACCTGCCATACCAGCAGTACCTTGCAACATTTTACCTAATGGTTTTATAACCACCTCTTCTTGACCAACCAATTGATCAACAACAAAACCGACTTCACTCATGCCCACTTGAACAACAACAACATGAGCTTCAGTAGGTAAATTGTCTCGGCTATTCCCCTTAATCAACCAATTTTTCAGATGAAATATTGGTAAGGTTTTACCTCGAATAACAACAACTTGCTGACCATCAACCACGTTAGTTTTCTTCAAGTTGAGATGAAAAATCTCGTTAACACTCACTAACGGAAAAGCGAATGCCTGATCAGATAAAGTCACCATTAGAGTTGGCATAATTGCCAGCGTTAATGGCACTTTTATGATAAAGCGAGACCCCTGCCCAAGAACTGACTTAATCTGCAATGTGCCATTTAGTTGCGAGATTTTCGTCTTAACAACGTCCATCCCTACACCACGACCAGATACATCAGTAATTTCTACTTTAGTAGAAAAACCTGGAGCAAAGATTAAGTTAAACGCTTCTTCATCAGACAATCTATCCGCTGCATCTGCATCCATTACCCCTTTTTCAACAGCTTTTCTTCTAAGCAGATTAGGATCCATACCAGCACCATCATCTTCGATGGATAGCAAGATATGATCACCTTCCTGTTCAGCAGACAGAATTACCGTCCCCATTCGAGGCTTGCCGCTCGCTTCGCGAACATCGGGCGCTTCTACACCATGATCTACAGAATTACGCACCAAGTGAACTAAAGGATCAGCCAATGCTTCAACTAAGTTCTTATCTAGATCGGTCTCTTCACCACGAAGAACAAGGTTAACCTCTTTCTTCATATTACGAGCAAGATCTCGAACAACTCGTGGAAAACGTCCAAATACTTTTTTGATAGGCTGCATACGCGTTTTCATTACCGCGTTTTGCAGATCACCAGTCACAACATCTAAGTTAGCAACTGCTTTCCCCATCGACTCGTCTTCACTTTGAAGACCCAATCGAACAAGGCGGTTTCGAACTAATACTAGCTCACCCACCATGTTCATTATGTCATCTAGACGTTTAGTATCTACGCGAACCGTTGCCTCTTGGGTAACAGGTGCGTTAGCCGTTTTCTCTTTAACGCTATCAGCTTCAGGCTCTGGAGCCTTAGGAGCAGGCTTAGGAACAGGTTTAGGCGCTGGTTTTGGCTTAGCAGATGCTGCTTTAGGCTCAGGCTTTGCAGTAGGAGCCTCTGCTTTTTCTGCTCCACCTTTACTTTGTAAGCTATCTAAAAGAGACTCAAATTCATCTTCAGTAATTAAATCAGATTCTGCACCTGCACTAGATGCCGCAGCATTAGTATCAGTTTTAGATTTGTCTTCTTTTTTACCTGAAGCTGGAGTTTCGCCATGAAGCTTATCAAGCAATTCTTCAAACTCATCTTCTGTAATTTCATCAGAAGGAGTGTCTTTGGCACTCGAGCTATCAGCAGCTGAAGCGTCATCGGAGATACCAGGCGCACCACTTCCATGAAGTTGATTCAGCAAAGCATCAAATTCATCTTCTGTAATTTCGTCGTCCGTTCTTGGAGCAGCTGATACACTACTTTTCTCGATATCATCTTCAGATGAAGTATCACCCAAGGCATCTAGTAAAGATTCAAATTCATCGTCAGAAATATCGACTGATTCATCTGCTATAGAAACGACTTCTTCAGTTTCTTCGACATCAGTATCATCTTGCTCTTCAACTTCATCTAACTCTTCATCATCCGCGCCAGCAAGTTCTTCCGCAGTTGGCGGCTTTGCATATGCAGCGAGTGCTGCGATCAGCTCTGGCGAAGCACGTTCAGGCTCACCGCCAGCACGTACTGTATCGAACATTTCATTTACAGCATCAAGAGCCTGTAAAACAATATCCATTAAATCAGAATCTATTTTACGCTGACCGTTCCTTAAAATATCAAAAACGTTCTCAGCATAATGACAACAATCAACTAAAGCAGTTAATTGTAAAAATCCAGCACCACCTTTTACAGTGTGAAAACCACGAAAAATGGCATTCAACAGCTGCTTATCATCTGGATTTTGCTCTAAATCTACTAGTTGTTCGGAAAGCTGTTCTAGAATTTCACCAGCTTCTACCAAAAAATCTTGTAGAATTTCTTCATCGACCTCGAAACTCATCCTCAGCTCCTTCTAGAAACCAAGACTTGATAGCAAGTCGTCTACTTCGTCTTGACTATTCAGTACTTCAGGGTTGTTTTGTTTATTAATAGCTGGGCCATGTCCACGAGTGTCATCGTGTTCAGACTCTTTCTCTTGGTGTTCAATCCCCGAGATACTATCAACGCGTCCAGCAACAGCAACGAGATGTACAAGTTTTTCTTCTACGTCTCGAATTAAATCATTCACTCTAGCGATCACCTGACCAGTTAGGTCTTGATAACCTTGCTCTAGAAGAATTGTGTTGAGGTTTGAATGCAAGGTAGTGGCACTGTCATCAGCGTAAGATAAGAAGATATCAATACGCTTATACAAGTCTCTAAATTCTTGAGGTGTTAAGTCTCGCTGAATTAAACGACTCCAGTCTTTTCGCAATTCCCTTGCTTGACTCTGTAATTCACTAGCCACAGGAACACTACTGTCCACCATGTCCATCGTTTTATTGGCAGCCGCACTAGTCGTTTCAATGACATAGTTCAATCGATCAGAGGCATCAGTGATTTTTGTAGCAGAATCTTTCCCACCTTCGCCAACAACTAAGTCAATAGAATCAATTTGAAAATCACGAATAGCATCATGCAGACTTCGAGTTAAAAACCCCACTTCGTTATAAAAGCTTTTATGACGAGCTTCGCTTAACTCTTGGATGATTTTAATAGCACCACTGAAATCACCGACTTCAATGTGATTCAAAAGCTCCACAGCACCATCTTTAACTAGGTTTTCAAATTCCACTAGTCCAGATCCCAATACATTCGACATCTAAGTTCCCTATTTAGCAGCGTCTATTCGTTCGAATATTTTCTCAATTTTCTCTTTGAGAGCCACCGCAGTAAAAGGCTTTACTACGTAACCATTAACTCCAGCCTGAGCTGCAGCAATAATTTGGTCACGCTTTGCTTCTGCCGTTACCATAAGAACTGGAATGCTTTTCAATTTCTCATCAGCACGAACTGCACGGAGCAACTCAATACCAGTCATGCCAGGCATATTCCAATCAGTAACAAGAAAATCAATTGTTCCAGCTTGAAGTATAGGCAACGCAGTTGTTCCATCATCCGCTTCAACTGTATTGGTAAACCCTAAATCCCGTAATAAGTTTTTAATGATTCGTCTCATTGTCGAGAAATCATCAACAATCAGGATCTTCATGTTTTTATCCAATGCAACCTCCACACCCCAAAGGTAATATTCCACAACTCATAATTAATCTCGCCAATCGCTTAATCGAGCTCGTAATCGCATAGCCGCTTGACTATGTATTTGACTGACTCTTGATTCACTGACGCCTAATACAGCACCAATTTCTTTCAAGTTGAGTTCTTCATTATAATAAAGAGACAAAACCAACTTTTCTCTTTCAGGTAAATCATCAATTTCTTTTGCTAATTGATTTTGAAAACCACCCTCTTCTACTAGCGAATAAGGTGCATTTTCTACCTCAGATTCAATACTGTCTAAATTATTTGTATCAGAGTCTAGCATTTCTTCATAGCTAAACAACTGGGTCGACATAGATGAATGAATCATTTCATGATATTCATCCATACTTATATTCATATGAGATGCCACTTCCATATCAGACACCTCTCGACCTAACTTGGCCTCTAATTCTTTAATCGCATTAGCAACAGCTCTTCCATTACGTCGAACAGAACGAGGTGCCCAATCAGTTTTTCGCACTTCATCCATGATAGAGCCGCGAATTCGAATACCTGCGTAAGTTTCAAAGCTAGCACCTTTAGTCGACTCAAACCGTTTATACGCCTCAATCAACCCCATCATGCCAGCTTGAATTAAATCATCGACATCCACGCTATCAGGCAAACGCGCTAATAGATGATAAGCAATTTTCTTTACCAAATACCCATACTGCTCAACAATCGCATCAATCGAAAGCGTCGCTTTTTTAGAGTAAGTGTTATATCCATTTTTGGTCTGCATAAAATAGTCTAAGCAACCTTTACCATTTAAGTTAGTTGCGCTAACTAACTGTACTACATAGTTTGGCGCAACGCTTTCAGTAATAACAAAATTTTACTAACTACCATACTTTAGTGACCCATAAAGCTGACTGTAATGTTCTGCAGTATATACAGCCCTACTAATCAAGTTATGCGCCCTAGCTGGCTCGATATCATCAGGAATTCTTTGTCCATCTGCTATATATACAACAGGAAGACCTTCCTCAATAACTACACTAATAGCCTCACCAAGTGAAGCAGATTCATCAAGTTTACTTAAAACACAGCCATCTAATTGAACTTGAGAATAAACATCTACAACTGTTTTTAATACTTGTCTTTGGCTTGTACATGGTAATACTAGTAATTTTTTAAGACTTGCTCGCGCACGCTTCATCATTAAAAGCTGTCGCTCAAGATTTGAATCTCTTGGGTTCATGCCTGCAGTATCAACAAGCACTAAAGAATAATTAGCGTATTTTGCTAATACTTCATTTAGATCTGAATATTCATTAACCACTTCAACTGGCACATTTAGAATACGACCAAAAGTTCGTAATTGCTCATGCGCTGCAATACGATAGGTATCAGTAGTAATTAAAACAACACCCTCAGAACCATGTTTTAAAACATGCTGAGCAGCAATCTTACCAATCGTTGTTGTCTTCCCTACTCCGGTAGGCCCCATGAATGCTATGCAGCCTCTAAGTTCTGAAGAGCTAGAGCGAATAGGAATATAATCCGCCAAATGAGCCAACAACCGGTTCCAGTCATCTTCACGGCCTTTTAAATCAATATCGTCAATCAACCTAGAAACAACAAAATCTGATAAGCCTAGACCTTTTAATTTTTCGCGGGCACGTAGCTCAACTGCATTTTCTTTTGCTTCGGATCGGCTTTCATTTTGCTGACGCTGCTCGAGCATAGCTCGAACATTTTTCAACTCAAGTTCCATGTCTCGTAATTGCTTAGCACTCTCACTATTGCGAATAGACAAAGCTTCCTCAACTGCAGGATCTTCTTTGTCGCTTGACAAGGGTGGCATTTCAAACTGTGCTGTAGGACGTTTTTCAGAATATGAAGGTGAGGAAACCTGAGGCGGCGTCTGCTGCTTCGCTCTTTCTATGCGCTCTAAATAGTCAGCACTTGGGTCAGCATATTGTTCAGAACGAGGCGCAGATGACCGTTTAGAAGTCATACTAGAAGGCAAGGATCCATCATAATCTAGAGCAGCAACTATTTCTATCTCACCAGTAGGCAGACGTTGATTTGACAAAATGACCGCATCAGGGCCTACAGCATCACGAACCTTCCGTATCGCTTGCCGCATGTCAGGTGCTCTAAACCGCCTAATTTGCATGAATAACTTAATCCTTCCAGTTTATTTTTCTTACAAATCCATAGCTTACCCGAAAGATTACAATAAATATAGATACAATCCATCACGTTAATAGGTAGATCTTATTGACCTATAACACCCACCACAGTAATGCGTTTATGATCTGGCACTTCTTGATATGAAAGCACTGACATATTCACCATACCATAACGCATAAAACGCGCCAACATAGGACGTATAGGCGCTGACACAATTAAGATAGGAGTATTTCCCATTGCTTCTTGCTGCTCTGCCGACTGCCGCAACGAAGCCTGCAACTGTTCGGCCATTTGCGGCTCTAAAATCAGTGCTTCTTCATTTTTAATACCAGACTGCTGACTTTGCTGAACAGTCTGCATAAGCATTTTTTCCAATTTAGGTTCTAGCGTTAACACAGGAATCTCTTCAACGCCATCCGCCAATGTCTGAATAATCAAGCGAGATAATGACGTCCGCACCGCCGCAGTCAATATCATTGGATCTTGAGTTTTCGGCTGCACTCCCATAATCGACTCCGCAATAGTTCGCATATCTCTTAAAGGAACACCTTCTATCAATAAGTTCTGCAACACCTTCAGAAGAACACTCAACGGTATAGTATTTGGCACCAACTCTTCAGCCAATTTAGGATTATATTGCTTCAACAAACTCAGCAACTGTTGAACCTCATCATGACCAATCAATTCATAGGCATGCTTATGCATAATCTGGTTAATATGAGTCGCAACCACAGTACTTACATCGACAACAGTATAGCCATAAGTTTGCGCCTGATCCCTTTTCTTAGGATCAATCCAGACCGCATCCAAACCAAACGATGGATCTTTACCCGCGATACCATCAATCGAGCCAAATACCTGCCCAGGATCGATTGCCAAATCTTTATCTGGATGAACTTCCGCCTCTGCCAAACTCACTCCCATAAGAGTTACCCGATAGGCATTCGGCATCAAATCTAAGTTATCTCGAATATGTACACTTGGTACTAAAAAACCCAAATCCTGCGACAGCTTTCGACGCACACCTTTGATTCTAGCTAACAACTCCCCCCCCTGAGTCTTATCCACCAAAGGTATCAAACGATAACCCACCTCTAAACCAAGCATATCAACCGGCGCAACATCATCCCAACTAAGATCTTTCACTTCTGCTGGCGCAGGATTATCAGAGGAAGTCTTACCGGTACTTTTTGGACCTGGTTTAGGCTTCTGTTTCTTTCTGTACTCAAGAAAATAAGCAAGACCACCCAAACAAGCCGCCAACGATAAGAAAGAAAAATGCGGCATACCTGGGACAATCCCCATAATAGTCATCACACCAGCAGCAACATATAAAGCCTTTGATGACCCAAACATCTGACGAACAATCTGGGAACCCATATCGCCCGTTTCATTAACACGGGTCACCATTATTGCTGCAGCAGTCGACAGCATTAAAGATGGGAGCTGAGCAACCAAACCGTCACCAATAGTCAATAACGAATAACGCTCAATGGCTTCCGAGAACGAAAGATCATGCTGCGCCATACCAATGGATAAACCACCAATTATATTGATACCGAGAATAAGCAAACCAGCAACAGCATCCCCTTTTACGAATTTTGAGGCACCATCCATAGAACCATAAAACTCAGCTTCGGATGCAATTTCTATACGACGCTGCTTAGCCTGATCAGCATCGATCATGCCTGCATTCAAATCAGCATCAATGGCCATCTGCTTACCCGGCATAGCATCCAAGGTAAAGCGCGCACTTACTTCGGAGATACGACCAGCACCCTTTGTCACTACGGCAAAGTTGATGATCATCAAAATAGCAAACACAACAAAACCAACAACGTAGTTACCACCGATAACTACCTCGCCGAAGGCCTGAATCACCTTACCAGCAGCATCACCACCTTCATGACCATTCAACAAAACCACACGAGTAGACGCCACGTTAAGAGCCAACCTCATTAACGTAGACACCAACAAAACAGTGGGGAACACAGCAAAATCTAAAGGCCGCATTGAATAAATAGCAACCAGTAAAACAACAATGGCCAAAGCAATATTAAAGGTAAAAAGAACGTCTAATAAAAAAGCGGGGATGGGTAAGATCATCATCGCTAAAAGCGACAACAACAAGATAGGAATACCTAAATTCCCACTAAAAATACTCTGAACCTGCCCAGTAAGCCGACCGCGGTCAAAATTCACACGACATCCTTATTGGAAGAATTACTACAAAACATGATTAACTACCGTCCCACTGAAATTCATCAGGCACATCTAAGTTTGGCATCGTTTCTGGGCGCGGCGCTCCCATACGAGCGTTACGCAGCTGATATACATAAGCCAATAACTGAGCAACCACTTTAAATAAACCTTGAGGTATCTCATCACCAATCTTAGTGTGATGATATATCGCCCTTGCTAATGCGGGCGATTGTATCACAGGGATATCATAGTGATTGCCGACTTCACGAATTTTCAATGCAATAAAATCGCCACCTTTTGCGAGCAGCACTGGAGCAGCACCACCCGTTTGATCATACTTCAGGGCCACAGAGAAATGCGTGGGGTTAGTAATAATAACATCGGCACTTGGGACATCAGACATCATTCGATTCATTGCCGCTTGACGCTGCATCTGACGAATTCGACCTCGCACCAAAGGATCACCCTCTTGCTGCTTGTATTCATCTTTTACTTCCTGCTTGGTCATTTTTAGTTTTTCTTTATGTGACCAAACTTGAAAAGGCACATCAATCGCAGCGATCAGCGCTAAAGCAAGCGTAACAAAAACAAAAGACCAAATAACGATATCAATACCATGAGTAATAGCCAGCTGCATCGATTGAAAGGTTAACCCGAGCATTTCTGGTAAAAAGTAATTTAATACTACCACGGCAACAAAACCGACCAACGTCACTTTGGCAATAGACTTAAAAAGCTCCACCAAAGATTGCACCGAAAACATTCGCTTCAAACCTGCTATTGGGCTCATTTTACTAAGCTTTGGAGTCAAAGGCTCCCAAGAAAAATTCAACCCTCCCAAAGCAATACTGCCAACAATACCAGCAACAGCTAAAACAGCCATCAGCAGAACCATAGAGTCCATCATAGCCACAACAGACTCGTATAGATGAAAAACCATACGACTTAAATCAAAAACATCCGCCCGCTCGACCAAAAAATTAAAATCAAATAACACAGCGAGATCACGAACTAGTAGAGTCCCCGTTCCGTAAATAGTTGCCGCAGCCACTATTAGCAAAAGGGCAGAACTTAAATCTTTAGAACGAGGGAGATTACCTTTATTTCGAGCATCCTGAAGCTTCTTACTACTGGCACTCTCCGTCTTTTCGCTACCGTCTTCATTCTCAGCCATTTAAACGAATCCCCCACGTATCCTTCATCCAATCAATCATTTCTGCGAAAAACAACAAATAGATGTTTAAGAAATCATCCAACATAATCCAGAAAAAGAACAAAGAAAATAGCATTATGATTGGAAAACCCAACGCAAAAACGTTCAATTGTGGCGATGCCTTAGCAACCACACCAAAAGACAAGTTAATTACTAATACAGCAACAGCTAAAGGCAACACGATGAGTAATGCTTTTTCAAACATCCACCCACCCAGCAACACTAGCTGCCAATAACGCTGACTGTCAAAACCACTGCCAATAGGCCAATAATTAAAACTTTCAGCCAAATACTCTATCATAACCAAATGGCCATTCGTCCCAAGGAAGGCCAACGCCACCATCGATAAATAATACTGACCAAGCGTCGCAACCGAAATACCATTAGCAGGATCATTAGACATAGCAAAACCCAAACCAGCCTTCATTGCCGCCAACTGTCCAGCCAGTGAAAACAACTGAAACAAAATAGTGACAACAAAACCCAACACAAAACCAATCACTAATTGCTCTGCAATCAACACAATATAAGCAGGAGAAATAGGATCATAATTAGGGACATCAATAACAGGAGTGATAATAATGGCAACAAGAAAGGAAAACGCAATACGCACTCGCGGACTAACTAGACGACTACCAAATAAAGGCAGCGCCATAAAAAAAGCGCCTATGCGAAAAAAAGGCAAAAGAAAACTGATCGTCAAGCTCATCAGTTGATCTGGATGAAGCTCTAACATCAGCCTATTATCATAGGAATATTAATAAATAAATTAGTCGTGAAATCCATTAACTTCATCAAGATCCACGGTCCCAATTGCATGATGACTAAAATAGTAACAATCAACCTCGGCAAAAAAGACAAGGTTTGCTCGTTAATCTGTGTTGCAGCTTGAAACACACTTACAATCAAACCGACGATAAGACTGGGCACCATCACAACGCCAACGATCAAAACAATTAAGTAAAAGCCTTGTCCATATAAATCTAACACCACTTGAGGATTCATAATTAAATCCCGAAACTCGCCGCCAAAGTACCCATAATCATAGACCAACCATCAACCATGACAAAAAGCATGATTTTAAAAGGTAACGATATAATGATAGGTGACAACATCATCATACCCATTGCCATCAAAACACTCGCCACCACCATATCAACAATCAAAAATGGAATAAAAATCATAAAACCGATCTGAAAGGCGGTTTTAAGCTCACTTGTCACAAATGCTGGCATCAGTATGGTAAATGGGAGCGTGTCCATTGACTGAATAGTACCTTCCTTGCCTGCCAATTTAACAAAAAGAGCAATATCGTCCTCTCTTGTTTGCGCCAACATAAAATCTCGCACAGGAACAGATGCAGCTTCAACAGCCTGAATCGACGTCATTTCTTCTTTTAAATATGGCTGCAAAGCCACTTCATTCACCCTATCCAGCGTCGGCGTCATGATGAACAAGGTTAAAAATAACGCCATCCCAATCATAATCTGGTTAGAGGGCGTTTGCTGCAAACCGATGGCTTGACGCAAAATAGCCAACACAACAATAATTCGAGTGAATGCTGTCATCATCATCAAAGCCGCCGGTAAAAGCGTCAATGCGGTCATGATAAAAAGAATTTGCAACGAAACAGTGTAGTCTTGACTACCATCGGCATTCGTTACGACTTTTACCGCAGGCAACCCCACTTCAGCCCATGAGAAAGCAGGAAACACTAACGACAAAAGCAGAACAAAACGAATCACAAGATATCCCCATTGCTCTTATTGTCAGTAGAGTTTTCCCTATCAACTTCCTCCATCATAGAAGCAAACGATGCAGCCTTAGACGGAAAACTTCGCAGATGACTAATAGAATGCGCAGTGACACCAATTAGTAAACGCTCCCCTTCCACTTCAACAAGCATCAGCTTCTCTTTTGCTCCCAAAGACTGGACATTCACTATTTTAATATCTGACTGCCCCAACTTCATTTGAGCAAATTGAAAGCGTTTCATTAACCAAAGACAAGCAGGTATAAAAGCAATAACAAAGATTAAAGAAATAACCACCTTCCAAATAGAGGAAGTAGCAGACATTTCTTGCACACCTACAGCATGCAAATAGGGAACGGCCATGCAAAGCATGGCCGTGAAGACATAACGATTAAATAAAGAAAAAATCAATTTACACTACTTCAGTCGTCTAATACGCTCACTAGGGCTCACAACATCCGTTAAACGAATGCCATACTTATCATTAACTACAACCACTTCACCATGAGCAATCAATGTACCATTTACAAGTACATCCAAAGGCTCTCCAGCAAAACGATCAAGCTCAACAACAGACCCTTGTGTCAACTGCATTAAGTTTCGAATTGCTATTTCCGTATTCCCCAATTCCATAGAAAGAACTACCGGAATATCCATAATCAAATCGAGATCAGAACCAACTCCACCACTAGGTACAGAAGGATTAGTCAGCGTTTCTAGCTTAACAGGCTCGACTTTTTGCTCAGACATTGCCGCAGCCCATTCGTCTTCAATCCCTTCACCATCTTCTGTCTCCCCCGCTTCAGACATTGCTGCAGCCCATTCGTCGGCTAAATCTTCGTCCATGCCTGCTGCATCTGGGTTTTGTTCTTCTGCCATGTTATTTCGTCACCTTCGCTTTGAAACTTTCTTGCATTTGTACTGAATAGCGTTCATTACTGACGCCCAATTTGCCTTTAAAGGTTGGCACACCATTCGCTCGAACTGTTACAAACTCAGGCATCTCTATCGGAATGATATCTCCAGCTTTGAACTTTAATACCTCACCAAGTGAGATTTTTCGATTCGCAACATTGACAGATAGCCTAACATCAATCTCTTTCACGTCTTGTTCTAAGGACTTGCCCCAGCGGTCATCCTTTTCATCCACGTCACTCTGAACACCCGCATCAAGCAATTCACGCACAGGCTCAATCATAGAGTAAGGCAGAGTAATATGCAGCTCACCACCACCTCCATCCAACTCGATATGAAAAGTGGAAACAACAACAACCTCGCTAGGGCTCACAATATTCGCCATTGCAGGGTTTACTTCAGAACTAATATATTCCAGCTCTAATTTTAATACTGGCGCCCAAGCTTCTGTTAAATCCTTGAAAACTTGTTCAAGCATCAACTGCACAATACGAATTTCAGTTGGGGTAAATTCTCGCCCCTCAATCTTAGCATGTCGCCCATCACCACCAAAAAAATTGTCTACTAGCTTAAACACCAATTTGGCATCAAGTATAAACAACGCAGTGCTTCTTAGTGGGCGGAATTTCACCAAATTCAAACTGGTAGGCACATAAAGCGTATGAACGTATTCACCAAACTTCATTACCTGTAGACCACCAGATGAAACATCTGCCGTACGACGAAGCATGTTAAACAAACTAATACGTGTGTAACGCGCGAAACGTTCGTTTATCATTTCCAGCGTAGGCATACGCCCACGAACAATACGCTCTTGACTCGTAATGTCATAGGATGCCACACCATTAGCATCCCGGTTATCCTCTTCTACAGGCTTTTCATCTGCACCATGTAAGAGGGCATCAATTTCATCCTGAGATAACAGATCTTGAGCTGACATAATTCTATTGCATCACAAAGTTAGTGAATAACACAGCATCAATACCTCCTTGACCAGTTTCCTGCTCAAGAATTCCATTGATTGCGTCAAGCGACGCTTTTTTTAACGCCTCTTTACCATCTGCTGTCTGTAAATCAACAAACGACTGGCTAGAAAATAACAAAACCAAACTATTACGAATTAAAGGCATATGAAGCGTAACCGCATTAATTTGCTCCATATTTTTTGACTTAACAGACATATTAAGCTGCACATAGCGCTGTTTACCATCCACCATAAAATCGACAGTAAAAGCTGGATCTAATGCCAAATACGTAGAAGGTTCATTAGCCAAGGCAGCCTCGGCAGATTCCGCTGAATCGCTACTCTCATCAGAAGAGCCACTAAAAAACAAGAAGTAAGCCGCTGCACCACCTCCAACCAGAACCAAAACTAGAAGAATAATGATAATAAGCTTTTTCTTACCACCAGACTTTCCCTCTTCTGCACCAATATCCAAACCGTCTTCTTCAGCCATATTCACAAACCTTAGGTGTATCAATTTCTTTATTAAGAACGCTTACCACGCTCTTGTGCACTAACAATCCTCTATTCTACAAAGAATCAAACATAGCACCATCAATTTCTCATAAGTTTAAGCATAGTAATCAATACCGGACGCAGAAACATATGATAAGTTTTTCGCAATCAGCTCTTCATCGACTTCATCATTACTAGCAACACTACCTTGAGGCGAGCCATTATTACGATTATTAGCCCTATCTTGCGCACCAGAAGTATCTTGTTGCGAAACATCAACATCTGCTCGGCTCAAGTCCATTCCTTGCTGAGCCAACATTTCTCTCAAGCGCCCCATTTGCCCTTCCAATAAGTCCCGTGCTTGTGGTGTCGCAGCAATAAAGCTTATTTGTGTATTAGAGTCACTGTCGACCGACACTTTAACCGTCAAACTACCTAATTCGGGTGGGTCTAACCTAATATGTGCGGTATGACCACCATCACGTGCAATCCAAGCAACCTTCTGACTCATCTCATTTGCCCAGCCGGGATGACTTGGCGGCAAACTCATTGCCAAGTTGTTGGCCTGAGGATTAGACATAGAAGCATTAAGGGCCGCAGCGGCAACTGCAGGGCGACTAGCATTATTATGAAGCGAACTATTTAAGCCTCCCGGTGAAGCATCATCATTCTGCTTACCATCAATCTGTGCAGACATTCGACCAAGCAGGGTCTCCTGTTCTTTTTTACGCAACTCAATAGGCTCATTAATTAAGACGCCATCTTCATCCAAAAGAGCATCTGCAACATTTAAATTAGACTCTCCTGATAAATCCCCCTCGTTTAGCAGAGAAGCTGGTACAGGCTCAGTACGGTTTCCTTTACCCATTGCTCCTGCGGCAATAACACCAGCAGCAACGGATGACGCAACTTTAGTTGTATTAAGTACTGTTTCGCCAATTGAACTTGCAGGTGGCGCTTTCACACCTGACGCTTCCATTTGAGACAAGACCCAAGATAACTCGCTTTTATCATCACCAACGGTTGGTTCTATAACACCTTCTGAAGCAGTCGTTTCATTTAATGCTGAATTAATGTTTTTTACATCACTGACTACGGTCCGTCTTATAGTATCTAAACCGACAACACCAGCACCTGAACTAAGCCCTGTAACAATAGCATCTTTAGACGCGCTTTCTGTCGCGATCGGTGCTACTGCAACTGGGCTCACATCACCAACAACCGCATTGTCAGCCAGTAGGTTTTGCACCCCCGCTTCTTCTTTTGGCACCCCATCAAAATCAGACAATAATGAAGAATCAATTTCCGTATATTGCAAATCAGACGGAACCGCGGTCGCAAGAAGTTTTGAGTTTTCTGCGGAAACAGCTATAAGTAAGCCATCAGCAGGAGATACCTCGCCATCTTGCTGCAAGGCCTTGCCGCTATCTTGAGATACAGCTGGCACAGCAACAGCTAGCTTAGTAACAGCTACAACAACAGAAGAACCAGTCGAAGATGTAGAGACTTTATCATTGCCACTAATAGGCGCCGCGTTCTTATCAAGCGTTTTAGTCGTTGTGGACGATGAATTAGCAGATGAGGGCACTGAAGAGCTAGAAGCTGCTGGAGCATCAGTAGCTGATGAAGATACTGAAGAGCTAGAAGCCGCTGGAGCATCAGTAGCTGATGATTTTTGGGGACGAATAGTTTCTTTTGCTCTATTAAAATCATTTTCAAAAGCTGCCCCGTTATTAGTGGAAGCCTTAGTCAAGGCAGACTTTTTAGGTGGAACACCTGAAGGTAAAGACAATACCGTATTTGAATCTGTGCGCATAATTTCCTCCAACGATAGAGAAGACTATGCAATAGCAAGGCCAACACTATATAGCCCTGCCATCTAGACCAACCTGCCAATGATAATGTGCCGTTACAGCACTTCCACCTTTAGAGAATTCTAGCTTTGAGCAGAGCTGATCCAACAGAGCCAAGCCTCGGTTGTAGAGCAACTCAGTATTGGATATATCATAATTGACATCCTGAAAATCAAACCCTGAACCACTGTCCTCAACATACAAAATTAGCGCTCTGTTGTTATTATCAGACGTTACTTTAACTGAAATTTTAACATAGCCGTCTTGTAAATTAGCAAGGTTACGCTCACGCTCCTCATAATAAAGAGAGAAGCCATCACTAGAGCTTTTTTTATCAGAGCTTAACTTCAAGACACCGTGTTCAAGTGCATTTGAATAGAGCTCAGAAAGAATCATGAATATTTGACTAGAAAAGCTACTTAGCCCCGGAACAGTCGTTAATATTTGTAATACATAAGGTAAAGGATCTGTATTACGCAGCGAATCTGCATTCAATACGTACTCAAACGAAAAGTCAGCAGGCGCCTCATCATGCCCTCTTGATACTTTATGCTCAGATGAATCAATTCCTATATTAGTATCCAGACGAACACTTAGGCATGAAATATCATCATGTGGATTCGCTAAAACCCCTTCTCGCTCTAACTGTTGAATAAGCCAATCAACTGACTGATCAGCATCAATTTCACCTTGATAGAGCGGATTAAGTACAGAATGACAAAACATCTGCCCAGATAAATCCAACGCCTCATAAACACCATCAGAAAATGCCATCAACCTATCACCAGGAACAAAAGACATAGGATCAATTTGGCACTCAAACGTATCAGGAGAAAGAACCCCCAAAGGTAAGTTTTTAGAGGTAAGTTTGACCGGTCTGTCTGCATTTTGAGGGAAGAACAATAAATCAGGCAATCCGCCATTCCAAACTTCAATACTCTTATTATTCACTTTTATATCAATGAACGCTGCACTACAAAACATATTCGATGGCAAAATTCCTTTTAGACGCGCGTTTATCTCAGGGATAATTTGACGCATCAGAAAGCCTTTTTTCGTCCAATCAAAGAAAATATCAGCAAGCGGTAGCGCACCAATTGCAGCAGAAAGGCCATGACCTGTGAAATCACCTAACAATATATGCATACCGCCGTTTGGCTTGTAAGCAGCTAAAATCACATCACCATTAAAGATATGAGTTCCATAATGAATGGTAGAAAGCGCAGGATCCTTCAAACAATTTGAGTTGGTTATATTTTCATAAACAACTTTCGCAACTTCTTGCTCGTTGAGCAATTGCTCATTATACAAGCTCATTGCATCACGCTGCTCTTCAAGCGTTTTTTGCATAACCAAAAGCCTGACTATGGCATTTAGCTTCGCAGTAATAAGGGCAGGACTATATGGTTTTGAAATAAAATCAATGCCACCAATCCGCAAGCAGTTTGACAAAGCAATAGGATCAGTTACACCAGAAAGGAAAACAATAGGAACAAAAACATCACCCGCGATACGCTGGATTTCGAGTGCCGCTTCCCAGCCATCTTTGTGAGGCATTTTTATATCTAAGCACACCAGCTGAATTGTATGGGGATCAAACTTATCAATGGCATCTTGCCCATCAACAGCCGAAATAACGTTGTGGCCAAATTGACTCAAAATCGCTTTCAATAAAATACGATCCGAAGGGTTATCATCCGCAATCAATATGGTTAAAACTTGTTCCATACAAAACTACTCAGTAATATCAAAAAGCCTATGAAAATTAGCAATTTTAAGAATATCAATAACGGCACTATTCACATGAACCAAACGAATCTGCGCTTTTTCTTCGCCTGCATGATCTCTAAGCAACAACAACATGCCAAGAGCAGAACTATCAAGATAAGACACATCCGCTAGATTAACTTCATAAAACTTTACCTTGCTAACCGCAGTAAAAGCTTCTTTAAATGCCTTATGACAACTGTAATCAAAACGCCCTTTCACATGGATCGTTAGACATTCTGTTTTTTTATCAAAAAAGCTCTCAACCACAGCCTACTCCTCAAATATGAGCGGTAGGCTTTAAGTCTCGTCCCACTCATTACTAGATTTTTTTATAAATACATCATCACTTTTATTTTCTGAAATATTTACTGACGTTTTAGACATCAAATCATGAATCCGCTCTATCATTTGATTAACGGATTCTCTTGCTCTATCCAAACGCGCCACACCAACACTTCGATCTGACTCAAGTAATGAAAGAGTAGAAGCCGCCATAGACTTCATACCTTCAATTTGATCCTGAACCTTACTAATATCATGCTCTATATCAATAGCAAAACGACGACGAACCTTCTCACTTTCACCTTCGGTTGCAGCAAGACTCGCTAACACTCCAGCCCTCACTTCGTTGAGACAACGATCAACATCGCCCAACAAGAACACATCAGAAGATAAGTCCTTCTCGACTAAAGCTAAGCGCTGTAAAACCAACTCATAACCCAATATTAGTGAATCTCGAACTTGCTCAGAAAGCCAAGCCATGTCATTTAATTCCACTTGAAACTCTTCAAGTGGAGCTTCATTCATCACTACGACATCGTTTACAGATGACTCATTGTGATCTGTTTTTTCGTCAATTAGGGATGCTATTTGTTGTAGTTTAGTAATTTTTTCAAGGGAATGTGTTTGCACTGAGGATGCATTCAGACCATCAAAAAGCATGACTACTTTTCTACGAAGAGCTTCCAAAGACTTAGCAAAGCCAGCATAGGGCGAATCCTGCCTTGATAGTCGAATAGGAGTATTCCAGACATCTCTCTCCAATAACGCCAAACTGTGATGCAAAATATCAAACTCAGCTATATCCACTTTAGTTCGTATAGAGACAAGTCTCTGCAAACTACTTAAATCTTCATCTAAGTCAGAGATAAAATGCTGAACACTCAACCAGTAAACCCCATCTGATAAATTCAGCTTTAAATCTTGATCAGAAAACAGAATAGAGTCAGCAATACGCTCACCAATTGGGTCATCTAGCCCCGAATCTATACCAAATAGAGATTCAAATAATGGTGTATTCCTAAACCAAAGCCTCTCAGCACCAGCACTCAGCCATGCAATGTCACCTTGATAATTTGTAACAAAAAAGGGGTCATCTACTTGAGACAATGCTTTCTCAATCAAATTAAGGTTTTCGCGTTGTTGATCAATATCAAAATCTCGTGATGCTAATTCATTATCAACCAAATGACTCAAGTCGGTGAACTCATCAATCATCTTACGGGGAGGCAGCACAAGTGCATGACCATGTTTACGATGATCTATAACATGGTGCAAACTCAAAAAACCAGAGCGTAATTGGCGACCAAATTGAGCCGCTAACATAATCACAATAGAAGCTAAAATTAAAAAGATAGCAACAGGAACCCAAATCAACCTATCGACAAAAATTTGACGCTCATAATCCAAACTAACGCTAATCTGCAAAAGCTCATCATCTATCGCTTCTAAGCGCTCAAAAGATGAATAAGCGGCATCCCTTTCCGAATCTGTTAATGGCGATATATCCAACTCTTTCAATGAAAGAGAGTCTAGTAAGGTTAATGAATCGGAAATATCGACTCCAGCTGTCAATTCAAAATCACTAATATGGCTATTCATCAAGCGATATTCATTCACTAACATCTGATGCAAATGACTAGAAGAAGGGGCTTTAGCACTATTATCATTGTTATAAATCAAACGGTCGCCAACCAACAACCATTGTAACCAGTGTTCCTCTGCACTATGAACTAGTCCCAAAAGCTCGCTCAACTTTTCTTGTTGAGCATTCTGTTTTTCCAAATTAATGCTCATCAACATATACATACCAGCGAACGCTAGTAGCAATACAAATAACAAGGCAAAAACGCCTTTTTGTAGGCCACTAATCAGCTCTTTTCTTGGAGCACCAAACGGTGAATGTAGTGTATTCATAGTCAATAATCACTTTCAAGCTAATGATGAAGATGGCAAAAGCCAGCAACAAAGGATAAATAATTTTTCTTATCAATAACAAAACAATCATCTTGCAAAGACGCAAAACGACTTACTTTATCTTCACAACCATCAACCACGCCTTTAGAAGACAAAGAAAACTCACGAATACAGTTACTATCAGTGAATGTGGCAGACCACTCAAAAGAAGAGAAAGGTAAGACAACTGACTCAGACATCCACTCAAGAATGACTGAAAAAGCCACCTTCTCAACCGAAAAGCTAGCCCCTCCAGAAAGAGGGAAAGCTGAAATTACCTTATCAAAACTTCGCCCATCATGAATAAAAAATGATGCCAAACAAAGTTCATCATTCTCAAAATAAGCCACTGAAGAAGATACCTTATAAGGCAATAACGCCAGTATCAAATCCGCCTCTACCCAAAACATCCTGCCATAGGCCTTTCCAAAATAATAACCATTCTTAGAAGGATATGTTGATTTATTTTTTTCTGACCAAGCATAGGACAGAGGCAACACCTTTTTACTCAATAACCACGGCTCTAATAACGGAGTATCAGCCTGACTTAACCAAATATTTTTTACCCAAGAACGAGGTGCTGACATCTTAGAACAAACAGCCTCTACCTCTCGAAGAAAGGAGTAAGGTAATGCAAAATAAAACTCACCTTGCTTAACAATTAACACCTGAGTGATAGCATCTGGCAACTGACAAAAAGCCGTACAATAAGAAAACATCAAAGGCATATTTAAAAGCACCTCGGCCCTAACCCCCTCTTCTGGACTAAACCAAAAAGACTCTCCGTCTAAAAAGAAATCACCTTCATTGACATCATAACGACCAAAACATTCTTGCTGATCAAAAGCAAATCGTCCGAAGGAAGTATCGATCTCATACAAAAAATAGGATAAATAATCATGCCCTAAACATTTCACATAGGAGTATTTAAGATCAACATTCCCTAAAGTGCGACTAGCAATATAAACACATCCGCCATGACGCATAGGGAAATACGCGAAATGTTCGTTCTGCTCGAAAGTCGTTACATTATTCACACTAGGAACTAGACGACCAGCTTGATCCACATGATTAAGGCCCAATGAAAAAAGAGAACTAAACACCTTATAAAATAGCGCTTTGAACCTATCTTCAAATAAAGCCAAAAGACGGTAGCGAGTATCACGAGACATAGTGCCATTTTGAAACAGTGGCAAAAAACTCAATTCACACAAGTCTCGTAATGGTTCTTTTTCATTAATAGACAGGACTTGCCATTGAAGTGAAGGAAATCTCCTTTTAAGCCAAACTAATGTCTGCACACTTATCAATAAAAAACGACCGCTTAAGCGAGAACCTTTCACTGAATCAAGCTGAAACGATACACGTCCAGCACTAGAGAACGCCTCTAAATAAGCATCCACACTCATCACATTAAGTTGAGTAGGATCTAATCGCGCTTCGTAATTCCGATATATTAACGAAACATCTTTTTCATCCGCGATAGACATTACCAAAGCCCAACAAGAACGATCAGTAGACAAAAGGCCGTCTAACTGTTGTGAGCGATCAGCTGCAAATTGACCAGCCATAGCCACTTGCAAAAGCGCATCGGTAGCAGATAAAAACGCGGAATGGTAGTGACTAAAATAAGGAGAACCAGATATTAAGAGCTCATCGACTGCGGCTAAGAAAGAGCTCAGACGCCGATTATAGAGAGCATGAACTACGCTTGATTGACAGATTTCTTGTAAGGAAAGTAGAGCTGACTGAAGTTTTTCTAAGCCACGCCGAGGGTGATAGACATAATCATGCAAAGCTATTTCTATGTTAGAAATAGGCAAAGACAAATCAATTAGTCCATTATCCAATCGCGCCATATTTAATCCTAACAATAAGCCAAGTTGCTGTACAAAATAGCACTTAAAACGCTATCGCATATTGTCCAAAAAACGGCGCATGGCGAACTCATCGCTTTGACGTTGTTCCTGCTTTGCTTCAACTACCAATTCCGCTTTGTGGTTTTTTTCTTTTAACCAATCCATGCTTTTGGTTTTCGAACGAGCTTGTAACCATCGGCGCATACTCATATCCGCTTGTTGTTCTGATCGACCTACCGCTGCCTCTTGTTGCACAATAGCCTGCTGAACACGGTTCACAAAGTGCTGATAATTCGTCGTTAAATAAGCACTTAAACCAAGCAAATTACGCTCTGATTCATATTGACCTGCGTATTCACGCAACTCGCTCAACTTTTGCTCATCATACTGCACTTTCGCCTTGTCGCGAGCCAACTGCTGCGCAGCCGAATCTTCTTTGCGCTTAGCAAGATCAACTAATATCTGCATCCGATGTGATTTTTTCATACATACCTCATCCAGAAACTCGCTAAATAGTAGACGTTTTTACCGGTGATCGTCTACTGCCCCTTCGTCATTGCCGTCACGAGGGCCTGCAAGCTCTGATCAATCGTAAAACTTTCAGTAAGCGACTGCTGTAGAAAACTACGAATTTCAGGCATTTGTATGATCGCTTGATCTAAGTCTGGATCACTGCCTCTTGCGTAAGCACCAACTGAAATAAGATCCTGATTCTGCTGAAATTTAGAATACAGCTGTTTCACTCGCATCGCACCATACAAATGATCTTCACTGACAATATGCGGCATGGCTCGAGAGATTGAGGCTTCGATGTCAATAGCTGGATAATGCCCTTCTTCCGCCAAACGTCGAGACAATACAATATGCCCATCAAGAATCGCTCGGGACGCATCAGCGATAGGGTCTTGTTGATCATCCCCTTCAGTCAAAACTGTATAAAAAGCGGTGACCGAACCACTACCTTCACAACCATTACCCGCACGCTCTACCAGTTGAGGCAGTTTAGAAAATACTGAGGGCGGATAACCTTTTGTTGCGGGTGGCTCACCAACAGACAAAGCAATTTCCCGCTGAGCTTGTGCATACCGTGTCAAAGAATCCATTAACAATAATACGTTTTTTCCCTGGTCCCGATAATATTCTGCAATCCGTGTTGCCAGCATGGCGGCACGCAATCGCATTAACGCAGAATCATCGGCAGGAGACGCAACAACAACGGAACGAGCAAGACCTTCTTCACCCAAAATTTGATCAATAAATTCTTTTACCTCACGACCACGCTCACCGATTAAGCCAACGACAGTAATGTCCGCTTCGGTAAATTTCGTCATCATGCCAAGCAGCATACTCTTACCGACACCGCTACCCGCAAAAAGCCCCAAACGCTGACCTTTACCAACGGTTAGCAAACTATTAATAGCTTTTATACCAACATCCAAAGGCTCGCAAATAGGCTTTCGCTGTAATGGATTAATCACATTACCATGCAGAGTCACTGAATCTTTGGTTTTAATCGGCCCCTTACCATCCAAGGGTTTACCCAACCCATTTACTACTCGACCAAGCAACTCATAACCAACCGGCATTTTACTATCACCAAGTAACGGACGTACTCTCGCTCCAGGAGAAATCCCCTCAATGGCCTCCGTTGGCATGAGATAAGTTAAATCGCCGGTAAACCCCACCACTTCAGATTCAACCCAGCGATCCTTACGAACTTGCACCGAGCAGCGATCACCAAGAGCTACAACACAACCCACTGCTTCCATGGTCAAACCAACCATACGAGTGACCTTACCCTCAATTTGAGGTGGCAAGGAAACAGAAGAGACATGACTGAGCTTATTTAAACGTTCTTCGAGGGTGGACACGAGCGTTAGTCCTGCTCTGTTAGGGAAAGATGACGAAGCTCATCGCATACAGCTTCTAACCGCTGCTCAACTCGCCCATCGATATGGAAGGATTTGGAATCAATAACGAAACCGCCATTAATAAGTGAGTCATCTGTTTCTAGCTGAATGGTTAAACGATCTTTGATTCCAAGCTCATCCAAAATAGTGACATCTGCAGGATGAAGGCGTAATCGGACTCGTCCTTCGTATTCACCTATTTCATCAAATACTCTAGTAAGCTGCTCTCTTAAAACTTGGTGACCATCTTCAGTCATTTTAGAAAGACAAACGTTCTCAATAATTCTTGCCATCGATTGATACAAGATATTTTCGGCAGCGGCACGACTTTCTTCTAGAGGCAATGTTATTTCTTTCACAACATTCGCCAATAGTGCTTCAAGCGCCTCCAACTTGATCTGAGCTTCCGCTCTTGCCTGAGCCAAGCCTTCATCAATACCTATTGACCGCCCCTCTTGATGGCCTTTTTCGAAGCCATCCACTTCACCTTTGGCGAAGCCATCAGAATGACCCTTTTTATGTCCTTCTTCTTCGCCCTGAATAAAACCTTCATCGTAGGCGGCAGAACGAATTTCCTCTAACTGTGAAGCTGTCAAAGGCTCGTAAATTAAAGAGTCTTCATCCACTTCTTCAGTAGTAAAAGATGTATTTTTCTGAATAAGAAGCGCAGGACCAGAACTAGTATTTGGCTTATTATTCTCAAGATGAGGAAGTTCCCAGCGCTCATAAGCAGTCAGCTTACGCTCGCCTTTATCCTGTTTTTGATCAGACATATTCTAACTAAACCATCTGCTCACCGCCGCCACCGAGAACAATTTCTCCGTTATCAGCAAGGCGTCTGGCAACAGCCAGTATTTCTTTTTGAGCTACTTCTACTTCACTTACCCGCACTGGACCTTTCGCCTCTAGATCATCTTTCAGCATATCCGCGGCACGAGACGACATATTTTTGAAGACTTTATCTTGCATATCTGGATCAGCACCTTTCAACGCAAGGATTAAGGTCTCAGATTCCACTTCACGAAGAATGATCTGAATACCACGGTCATCAACGTCTAATAAGTTGTCAAAAACAAACATCAAATCTTGAATAGTATTTGCCAAGTCCTCATCAACATCACGAATAGACTCCATCAATTCAGATTCTACTGAACTATCAATGAAGTTCATAATATTGGCTGCGGTACGAATACCACCAATGGTCGTTGACTGTGTTGAATTATTACCAGAGAACTGACGCTCAAGAATGTTATTCAATTCTTGTAAGGCCGCTGGCTGAACCGTTTCTAATGCCGCCACGCGTAACACGATATCCAAACGCACTCGCTCATCAAAGTTTGCTAAGATGTCAGCTGCCTGATCTGGGTCTAAATACGAAATAACAATTGCTTGAATTTGCGGGTGCTCATAACGAATAACGTCAGCAACGGCACGTGATTCCATCCATTTAAGCGTATCAAGGCCCGTTGTATTCCCGCCCAGCAGAATTCGATCAATCAAGCTGCCAGCTTTTTCTTCACCAAGCGCCTCTCTGAGCATGTTACGAATATAACCATCGGCACCAAGACCCAAACCGGTTTGATCACCGACCAATACTAAGAAATCATCTAGTACTTTTTCCACTTGATGGCGTTGAATATTAGACAGTTGTGCCATCGTCTGACCGATTCGCTGAACCTCTTTCGGCCCCATATGCTTAAGTATTTGCGCAGCATCAGATTCACCAAGCGACATCAAAAGCACTGCTGCTTTTTGAACCGAACTTAATTCTGTACCTTGGTTTGTATCACTCATTTGCTTTCCATTACCCATTGTTTAACGACTTGAGCAACACGCTCTGGTTCTTCCGCTATCAAACCGCGAATTGCATTTAATTGGCGATCAATTTTTTCAGGAGAACCAGGCACCAATATATCTTCTGCACTAACAAGAGACACTTGATCGTCTGATATCTCATCCGTTTCATCAGAGAATATAGCAGCCTCAGTGTCTTCAGTAACCGCAATTTTATTCTGCTCACTAAGGGTTTTCAAAATTGGGCGAACAACCACTAGCAACAAGATAAGAACAAATATACCAACCAATGTCGGTTGTATTAACCCTAGGAACCATGCCTGTTGGTAGAATGGCAACTCAACAACAGGTTCTTCAGGATCAGGTAAAGCAAAAGGTGAATTAATCACACTTACACTATCACCACGCGATGGATCATACCCCACTGCATCGCGAACCAATAAGGTTAAGCGCCCCAGTTCATCATCATTCCAAGGCGTTCTTACAATGGCTGCAGTATCTGGATTCAAACTCATTAAATCATCAACAACAACCGCAACAGACAAGCGCCTTACCATGCCTTGTTGGCGTTTGGTATAACTAATACTTCGATCTAACTCAAAGTTACGTGTTGTTTCTTCGCGAGATTGACCATTTTTAGCTGAAGAGTTTCCACCTATTGGAGCACCGTTTTCATCTACAGCTTCTGGAATAGTCACTGCACCAGGAGGCTGATTAGTTAAGGCTCCCGGAATACCACTTGCATTCGTGCCTGCGCTTCTATTTTCTCTTAAGGTCTGCTCACTACGCAAAGCTAATAAATCAGGATTATATTGCTCATTAGTTTTTTCAACAGCAGTGAAATCGACATCAGCAGACACTTCTGCTTTAAAACGCCCCTGACCGATAACAGGTCCGAGAATATTATTCACTCGCTGCAGCAACACCTCTTCAACTTTACGAGCGTAATCAAACTGTTTACCAGCAACAGATAATTCAGAGTCAGAATCTTTTTCTGTCAACAAAGTACCGCGCTGATCAACAACAGTGACATCCTTATCGCTCAGCTGAGAAATACTAGAAGCCACCAAATTCACAATAGCTTCTACTTGACTCTTATCCAAACGCCTTCCGGGATAAAGCTCCAAAAACACAGAAGCAGACGGCTTTCGTGTATCACGCACAAAAACCGACTCCTTTGGTATTGCCAAATGCACTCTAGCACTTTTAATGCTTTGTAGGCTGGAAATGGTTCGGCTTAACTCACCTTCAAGACCTCGTCTATAACGCGTTGTTTCAACGAATTGAGAGGTACCAAGACCTTGCTCCTGATCCATTATTTCCATGCCAACAATATTGTCGGAAACAATGCCGGAGCCAGCTAATTTAAGACGAGCTTGATGGTAAAAATCAGATTCAACAAGCAAAGCGCCTGTATTTTGATCTAATTTAAAAGGAATATTATTTACACTGAGGATTTCTACGATTTGGTCGGCATTGTAATCGGTAATACTACTTAATACAGGCTTGTAATCTGGACCGTTGCTCCATAAAACCGCCGCCAAACCAATTGCTATGGATGCGGCCAAACCGACCATTAATGCAAGCTGACGAATCACCGTCAGCTTATTAAAGCCAGTAACTAACTCTAAATAGAGCTTTTGCTCCGATTGTTCTGCAGGGACATTATCCATTAAAAAGCGCCAAGCGGTTTATTATGCCTAAATCGGCATATTCATGATTTTTTCATACGCGTCTACAAGTTTATTACGCACCTGAGTCATTGCTTCAAATGACACACTAGATTTTTGCAGACCAATCATAACTTGAGGCAAATCAACCCCTTCGTCACCACGTTCATAAGATTGGGCTAATTGTGTAGATTCCTTTTGCAAAGCATTTACATTATTAACTGCATTTTTCAGCATTTCTGCGAAATCTGCACGCTCTACAGTCTGGTTCCCTTCGCTCTCACCGCCTACCTTGGCAACATTAGACACAGGGGGACTCGGCGCCTGAACCTGCGACCGCATATCCCTCATTTGGGACAACACCTGATTAATGTCTGGTCGACCAGAAATCATGTTATTCACCTAAAAATCACATTTATACGACTTAACATATCGTTAATACACAGCTTAGCATAAAGCTAATTAAAACAAGATACAAAAATCAATCAACGTCTATGCCACTTTCACGCATTTTAGCGATTTTATAGCGTAAAGTTCTAGGGCTAATCCCCAATTTATCTGCAACAAGTTTACGTTTGCCATTTGCATCCACCAATGCTTGCGCAATGATACGGAATTCATGTTGCTGAACCCCCTTACCTAGAATTGAAGCCGCACTGTCTTCTGCCACTATGGATTCAGCAACTACAGGAGCTAAGCTCATCATATCAAACGCAATATGGTCTTCATTAATTTGCGCATTTGGGCTTAAAATCAAAGCACGTTGAATAACGTTGTCAAGCTCACGAACATTACCCGGCCAAGGGTGAGCCTCTAGCTTACTTTGCGCCGACGGCTTTAACGTTGCGCCCGTAATTCGCATCTTAGCGGAATGCTTCGCAAGTAAATGCAGAGCAACTGGCAAAATATCACCTTTACGCTCACGAATAGGCAGCCAACGCAATGGAAAAACATTTAACCGGTAATACAAATCTTCTCTGAAACCACCGTCACGTACATAATCAGCTAGATCCCTGTTAGTCGTCGCTATAATTCGAACATCTAAAGGAATAGATTTTTTACCCCCAAGACGTTCCACTTCCTGCTCTTGCAAAACGCGCAGCAGTTTAGCTTGCAAGCCGACATCCATCTCGGTAATTTCATCCAGTAGCAAAGTACCACCATTAGCTTGCTCAAACTTACCTGCTTGCGAAGATACTGCACCTGTATAAGCTCCCTTTTCATAACCAAAAAGAATCGCCTCTAACATATTTTCAGGAATCGCCGCGCAGTTAATCGCGACAAAAGGTGCATGAGGTCGACTAGAATTCTGATGAATGTAGTGAGCAAGCACTTCTTTACCTGTACCACTTTCGCCACAAATCAATACTGTCGAATCGGTCACAGCAACACGTTTTGCCAATTCTAATAAAGCAATACTAGATGGGTCTTTTGCGATAGGCTGAGGATTTGCAGATGGCGCTTCTTTTACAGTGTATTTTGCTATGGCATTCAACAACTCTTCTTCTTGAAAAGGCTTCAATAAATAATCAACAGCACCATCACGCATCGCTTCCACTGCATGAGCAATATCGCCATAAGCTGTCATCAACATCATGGGTAATTCTGGGTATGTATCAATAACATGATGCAACAAACCATAACCATCCATGCCAGGCAAGTTCACATCTGATATCACCATATCAAATAAGCTATGTTTCAATGCAACCACAGCTTCTTCAGAACTGTACACTATTTTGCACTGGTAACTCGCCAACATCAGCGTATCTTCCAAGGCCTCAGCAAGACCTTTATCGTCTTCTACAATTAATAACTTAACTTCAGACATGTCATACCCTTACAAGAGGAAGCGTCAAACTGGCGGTTGTACCAGCGCCCTCTATACTGTCTATTTCAAATTGCCCATGATGAGCTCTTGCAATGGCTTTAACAACCATCAAGCCCAACCCAGTTCCATGTTGTTTTGTTGTCACAAAGCCTTCTTGAACATGCTCTAAATGCGCTTTCGACATACCCACTCCACGATCTTTGAACGTCAGTGTCACATAGCCGTCATTATTGCGCCAATCAAGTTGCACCGCATCACCTGCTGATTGTGCATCCACCGCATTATTCAAAAGATTCAATAAAGCCCCTAATAATGTTTCTTTATTACATTGAATACAATCTGTCGCCAAAAAAGAGGCTCCAGATACTTCAAGTTGCATATTTTTTTGATCGCAAATCTCTTGGCAATGATTGGTTAACTCTTTGATAAAAGCTGAAACACCAACGGTTTCATCCAGCTTTATTTCACTACGGGAAAAAATCAACATATCCCGAATTTGTTTTTCAATATTTGCCAATCTATCCACCAACTTATTAGCAAATGTCTGACGCATAACAGGTGCTAAGTCTGGCTTCTGTAAATGACCAGCGTAGAGTGTAGCAGAAGATAAAGGCGTTCTAATTTGATGCGCCAACGCCGCGACCATTTTACCCATATTAGATAATCGCTCGTGATGACTCAGCTTTTTCTGTAGCAAATAGGCTTCTGTTAAGTCTACGAGAATCACTAATTGCCCAGGCACATTGCCGAGTGAAGCAGTTTCTACTCGAACACGACGCCCACTTGCCATACTCACATCATGACCATCGTCTTCCTGAGGTCGAAAACTCAGCGGCACAATAGATCCCCACGACTGGCCAACTAATGGCAAATTGAATAGACGATCTGCTACCGGATTGGCCATAACGACCAACCCTTCTTCATTCAGCAACAAAACACCAACTGGCATGGATTCAAAAAGTTGCTGAAACTGCAACACCAAGATGCGGTTTTTATCTTGCTCTTGGCGCTTATCTTGCTCAGACTTTTCCAGCTGCTCGTATAATCGAACGACTTCTTGCTGAAGATCGAGATAGGATTTTGCCAATACATCAGAAGATTCGGAAAACGCTTTAAATGCGGTCTTTAGCTCCGCTATTTCTTCATCTTTTGTCACTAAAACTCCGATTTATCAATATTATAGCGACGCATTTTTTCGATAAGCGTTGTACGTTGAATTTGTAGATTTTGCGCAGCTTTAGAAACCACACCTTGAGTAGACACCAAAGCTTGACGAATAAGAAGCGCTTCTAGATGGCGAACATGTAAATTCAAATTCACGCCAGACGCTTGGGGAAAAGTATGTAATTGTTTTATTTCTTTAAGCACCGAAGAAAGAGTTTGAGAACGCCAAGGTAGCGGGCAAAACCAAACATTATAATCTCCGACAACATCCATTGATTCACAAAGTGAAATAACAGGAATCATCTCATCCAACTCAAAAGACCGCACAGACTTACCCAACACAACAAAGTCGGGCAAATGAAACGCTGCCAATGAGGTGCCATGCTCAATTCCAATAAAGGTCAAGATACTGGAAACACTCGAAATTTCTTCGTCATCAAGACCGCATAACCAAGCTTTCACATTACCACCTCAACCTTAAAAATAAGCAACTTTCACTGTCACTCTATTATAATGCGTCGTTACCGCTTACTTTCAAGCATTTACACTGTATTTCATGATGTAAAAACTACAACTTAAGCAACAGATCATCAAACACCAGCTCCGAATCAAGCTCTTTTTCACACCAAGGCAAAGTACCTAATAATGGCGCGGATATCATTCCTGCAAGACTCGCTAGATTCTCTTCATAACAAGGCATTTTCTCTGCGCCTGTATTGGAAACCCAACCAGCAAGAACTAAACCATCGCGAGCAATGGCTTCAGCGGTTAATATCGCATGATTCAAACACCCCAGCTTCATATTAACAACCATAATAACTGGAAAGCCTAGAGACTTCGCCACGCCAGAAAGAAACTCTCTATCGTTCAATGGAACTCGCCAACCACCAGCCCCTTCAACTAAAGCAAGGTCATGGGGCGTAAGCAATGTGCCTTTTATAAAGCCTTCTAACCGAGAAGCCGTCACCAAACGCCCCTCTTTCATTGCCGCAATATGAGGTGCAATAGCCTCTTCTAAGACAACCGGATTAACTTGTTCATAGGCCAATTTGACACTGCTCGCCTGCTGAATAAGTAAGGCGTCATCATTACGCAAATTACCTTCAACTCGATCTGCGCCTGCCGCAATCGGCTTAAGTCCGATCGCTTTCAGTCCAGCTCGCTTAGCAGCCTTCAGCAAACCGACGGTGACATAAGTTTTGCCAGCATCAGTATCAATACCAGTTACAAAAAAACGTTTTTTCACCCATTACTCCTGAATATTGATAGGCCGTTGAGCCACCACAAACGAAACTTGATAACTCAACGGAATTCCGAATTCGTTCCGCTGTTTTTCATACTCAAGCAAAAATGCCTTCCACTTACTTGGCGATACCGACTGATCCCCATCAGAAGCAATCAGACTAGCGCCCACTTTTTTCAATGAATAAATAGCACTTTCAGGTGAATCAAACCACATAGAAATATCTGATAACTGGGAGGACAAAAGGTTCAACCCAGAGGCGCGAATACAATCTAAAAGTGCATCCGATGCCATATATTGATGAACATGTTCTTTATTATCCAAACCAAACCAAGCTTTACTAATTTCAGGCATAGAGCCTTGTGAAAGCGTTGAAAAAATCACATAGCCACCGGGCCTTATGACACGATAAAGTTCTTTAAACAAATCTAAAGGACTAAGACACCATTGAATAGCAAGACTCGAAAACACTAAATCACACGATCTATCCTGAATAGGCAATCGTTCAGCATCCGCACAAACACAATGAGTGTTGTGCAAAGAAGAAAAACGCTCACTTGCCACTGCTAACATCTGTGGCGACAAGTCGAGCGCAATGTTGCACTTAGGATTTAATTGTTCAGACAAGATTCCGAGCGCTTGACCTGTTCCTGTACCAAGATCAAGTACGACATCAGCCTGATTTAAAGGCAACATCGCCAAAAGACGCTCTAGTACAATTTTTTGGAAGTCAGCATAAGAATCATAGGATTGAGAAGCGCGATCAAAACGCTTAGCTAGCTGTCGTTTGTAGCTAAGCGCAGATATATCAGGTGTTATTAGCATCGATAAAGTTTTCTATATGACGCGCACAAGTCTCTTCATCTTCAAGAAAAGACTGATGTGCACAATTTGACAGTACAACACATTGCTGCAAAGGATTTACATCAGCTTGTTGCTCTAATGATTTACTAGAAACCAACGCATCCTTGCCACCCAATAGATGTAGATTAGGAAGATCCAAAAGCGACCATTCGCGACGCACATCCAACGACTTTAACAACCTAAGTCCGCCAATCAGAGCGGGGCGACTCAAGGTTTTAACTGGCAAAAAAGCCTGTAATTGCTTAATCAAAGCTCGCTCATTATCCGCACCTTTAGCCTGCAACATAACAAAACGCTTAAGCCCTTCTTCTGGCGACTGCTCAACTAAGGCGGCAAAGGCATCAAAATCCTCGACAGCCATCGCATCATCCCAGTTTTCTCGTTTAATAAAGCTCGGGGAAGACGACAGGGTAATCAAACCAAGCACTCGACTAGAACGACGCGCGGCAACATAAGCAGACACCATCCCACCCAGAGACCAACCAATCCACCACGCTTCTCTTGGAGCAACTTCAATTAGTTGTTCAGACAAGGCAGCGATATCGTAATTAGGACCAATGCGGGAGCGGGAAATCCATTGTTCATCAAGTGAAATACCTGGCAAGTTCGCCACCACAACATAAAAGCGCTGACTCAGACGCAAAGCAAAAGAACGCATCACCTCTTTTGGCATTGCCCAACCAGAGACCATAAAAATAGACTGATTAGACGAATCTCCAAAAGCTTCTGTTTCAATACGTGCTCGCATGCTGTCCCTCTGTTACTTTGGATTTAAACGTTCTGCGTTTAAAAGTTTCGCTGTTAAAACTTTTTCGAGTGAATCGCATAATAACACTAAATCTTCATCAGAGTGGGCGGCACTTAAGGTAATTCTTAAACGAGCACTGCCTATCGGCACTGTCGGTGGACGAATTGCTGTACACCAGATTCCAAGAGTTTTTAATTGCTCACTAATTTGAATCGCCGCTTTACTATCGCCAATGACAATCGGCTGAATAGCGGTATTTGAAGGCATCAATTCAACCGGAAGCGACTGAACTCTTTGACGAAAATACGTAATATGCCGAGCCAGTCTATCTCGCCTTTCCTGACCTTCTGCAGACTGAATAAGCTGTAACGAAGCCAAAGTAGCTCCTGCAATCGCTGGCGACATAGCCGTAGTATACACATAAGGCCGAGCAAATTGAGTGAGATAATCCGCATAATCATTAGATGTCGCCACAAATGCTCCAGCGGTTCCAAACGCCTTACCCAAAGTGCCAACCAAGACAGGTAAACTTGTTGCATCCAGTCCCTCTAGCGCCAAACAACCTCTACCGTTTTCACCAAGACATCCCAACCCATGAGCATCATCCACCACGAACATCCAATCATGTTGATTAGCCAACTGAGACAATTCAGACAAAGGTGCAATATCACCATCCATGCTGAAAACCCCATCGGTGATCAACAAACCACCCGGTGCGGACCTAGCAATCAACTTTTGCGCACTTTCCACATCACCATGCAAATAACGGCGCAACGGTGCTTGTGCCAACAAAGCGCCATCTATTAAAGACGCATGATTAAGTTTGTCTTGTACTACGGGACGATTTTTATCCGCGAGCGCAGAAATCACGCCAAGGTTCGCCATATAACCGGTACTAAACAACATGACTCGCTCATAACCTAGCCAATCCGCCAAGGCTTCTTCCAGCGCCTGATGCGGAGCTAAATGTCCACACACCAAGTGAGACGAGCCACCGCCAACACCATAGGCTTCAGCGGTATTATTCATCGCCTTAATCAGCTTAGGATGATTGGCCAAACCTAGATAATCGTTTGAACAAAACGCCGTATAGTTTTGAGAATATATTTTAGTATGCGGTATTTGAGGGCTATCTAGCGTAATGGTACGACGCATTAAGTCCTGCTGGCGACGCTCTTCAAGCGCGGCCAACACCCAATCCGGCGTATTAGACGCTAGCTTCATAAAACAACTTAGACTCTTCTTGTTTTACTGCTTGCGCTGCAATGGCTTCAGCTACTGCAGCATCTGAATGCTCTTCGCGCTTCTCTGGATTGATGCCCAGATTAGCAAACAACGCCATGTCTTTATCGGCTTCGGGGTTACCAGTTGTTAACAGTTTTTCACCGTAGAAAATAGAGTTGGCGCCCGCCATAAAGCACAAGGCTTGAGTTTGTTCATTCATATCTTGTCGACCAGCAGACAATCGAACATGCGACTTAGGCATTAAAATACGCGCTACAGCAATCGTACGAATGAATTCAAACGTATCTAGATCATCAACATTTTCTAGCGGCGTCCCTTCAACTTTAACCAACATATTGATTGGCACACTTTCCGGATGCGGTGTCATTTGAGAAAGTTGACGCAACAGACCTACGCGATCTTTTTGCTCTTCACCCATGCCCATAATGCCGCCACAACAAAGTTTGATACCTGAATCACGAACACGAGACAGCGTATCCAAGCGATCTTGATAAGTACGAGTGGTAATAATGCTGTCGTAGAATTCAGCAGAGGTATCTAGGTTGTGGTTGTAATAATCCAAACCTACTTCTGATAAGCGCTTCGCCTGATCATCATTTAAAGAACCTAGCGTCACACAAGACTCTAAGCCTAAAGATTTTACACCCTTAATCATTTCAAGCACATAAGGAAAATCTTTCTCGGAAGGATGCTTCCATGCCGCGCCCATACAGAAACGGCTTGCACCTTTTTCTTTTGCCAAAGCTGCTTCTTCAAGCACCTTTTGCACTTCCATTAACTTTTCTTTTTCAAGTTCAGTATTGTAATGACCACTTTGCGGACAGTACTTACAATCTTCTGGACAAGCGCCAGTTTTAATCGATAAAAGCGTACTAACTTGAACTTCATTCGGTGCAAAGTTTTCTCTATGGACAATCTGAGCTCGAAACATCAAATCCATAAAGGGTAAATCAAACAGTGCTTTTATTTCCGCATGAGTCCAATCAAAACGCGGTGCGCTCATATTGTTTATAGACATATTCGCTACAGACGTATTTGTAGACATACTTAAAGACATAGTATCCTCGATCCAGAAAAATTAATGGAGCAATACTAATGGACTGGAAAAAACTGTCAACAACAAAAATATCAGAGGTTTACAAGAGGTTATTTTTAAATCAGTGCTATGTCTGCAATATAAAATGCCAGAGCTCGCTCTGCCATCCCTGCCATGAAGGATTTCCAGCCAACCTAAAGTACTGCCAGCACTGCAAACGCCCAACTCATAGAACCCGTATTTCATGTGGACAATGCCAAACCAACCCTCCACCTTATCGAACATGTATTGCTCCTTATCGATTCGAAGGCATCATAAAGACCCTGATACACAGCATCAAATTCAATCAAGGAACTCATTACATACGACCACTCATGTATCGATTAAGCAAACACCTCATCGAATCATATCCACCGGAGAGCTGGCCAGAACAAATACTCTATGTACCAAGCCATCCAAGCCGAATCAAAGAGCGCGGATTTTGTCAAACAAGAGCCATGGCCACTCAATTAAGGAAAAACCTCAAAGAGCTTCTGGGTGAAAAATGCCCTACTCTTCCTAAACATAACCCACTCAAAAAAATCAAAAATACTAAAGCTCAGCACTCATTAAGCCGAAAAGAGAGACTAAAAAGCCCTCAAAGTAGCTATCAACTTGATGGACCTATAGCCAAGCATGTCGCCTTATTTGACGATGTAATGACCACAGGAAGTACGATAGAAAATTGCACTAAATTACTCTTAAAAGCTGGCGCAGAACGAGTTGATATTTGGGTCATTGCCCGAACACCAGATAAAGAATACTAATCATAAGCAAAGATATCAGCCTAGCCACAGAAGACACCTTTGTTTACTATGCCCCCAACAAAGCAATGGTGAACATCATGAAAACAGATCAAGAATATCTAGACTTAGACAAGCAACTTCTGTGGCATCCATACACATCAATGAGCAAACCCAGCCCGCATTTTCTGGTCGAAAAAGCTTCGGGCTGCGAAATAACCTTAAGCGACGGACGCACACTGATCGATGGCATGTCTTCTTGGTGGAGTGTTATTCACGGCTACAATCACCCAACTATGAATGCCGCAATCCAAGCGCAATTATCACAGGTTTCTCACGTCATGTTTGGTGGCCTAACCCACAAACCTGCTATCGAGCTCGCAGAAAAACTAATCGCTATTACACCGACTGAATTGCAACGTGTTTTCTTCTCCGACTCTGGTTCTGTTTCCGTTGAAGTGGCATTAAAAATGGCCATTCAATATTGGAACACTCAAGACAAACCTAACAAGCAGTTTTTTGTTACCCCCAAAAGCGGCTACCATGGTGATACATTCGCTGCTATGTCAGTATGCGATCCTGAAAATGGTATGCACAATTTATTCACTGGTGCGCTGACACAACAATTCTTTATCTCGCCACCACCAACTGGCCTCAGCGAACCAATAAAAGCCGAATACCTAGACGAAATTCGTAAGACATTTGAAGAGAATCACCAACGCATAGCAGGTTTTATTATCGAGCCAGTTGTACAAAATGCTGGCGGCATGCGCTTTTATAATCCAGATTATTTAAATCACATTCGAGCACTTTGTGACGAATTCGAGATCTTGTTAATTTTCGATGAAATTGCCACAGGTTTTGGCCGTACAGGCAAGCTTTTCGCCACAGATCACACCAATATCTGTCCCGACATTATGTGCGTTGGCAAAGCGTTAACAGGCGGCTATATGACGCTGGCCGCAACTTTAACAAATGATAAAGTGGCACTTGGTATCAGCGACAATGGTGGCGTATTCATGCATGGCCCAACCTTCATGGGAAATCCTCTCGCCTGCTCCGCTGCCAACGCCAGCTTATCCATTCTAAGCGAATACAATATTCCAGAAAAAATATCTCAGCTAGAAACATGGATGAAGGAAGCGCTGGAGCCATGTGAACAACTCGAACAAGTAAAAGAAGTCCGCTGCCTTGGCGGCATTGGAGTTGTAGAGTTAAAAAACGCGATTAACCTACATGAAATTCAACCTAAGTTCGTCGAACTAGGTGTTTGGGTGAGACCTTTTGGTAAGCTTATTTACTTAATGCCACCTTATGTTATTAGCCAACAACAGGTGCAAACATTGGCTAAAGCCATCTACCAAGTAGTAAGTGAAGAGCCTTGTTAACCCACCAGATCAGAAGGTTAATCATGAATTGTAGATACTCTGTTTAAGCGCAAGCTTTTTTATGCTCCTCAC